>Ga0302155_10000029_pt1 | contig 123756 bp, 111 predicted proteins | sample I_Bog_N3_1_FD_193508 | JGI IMG/M metagenome (GOLD analysis project Ga0302155, IMG submission 193508) | Peat permafrost microbial communities from Stordalen Mire near Abisko, Sweden - I_Bog_N3_1 | ecosystem: Environmental > Terrestrial > Soil > Wetlands > Peat | place: Sweden: Abisko... | reverse complement strand
CTTAGATTCAGGCTTAGATTCAAGCTGACAAGCACGCCAGCGTGTCGCCACCCGCACAACATCATGATTAGAAATTGCCCAACAAGCCCAACCATCGGCAACACGTTCTTCAAAATTACGCAATATCGCGTGAATATAAGGTGCAGAACACGACTCACCCAACAAATCAAAACTATACGCCGCATGTAATTTATCCGGCCCAGTGGTGTACGAAGACATGACCCCCAACGCATCATCTGCGCCTATTTCCCCCACCGTGGCCACCCCAGGATAACGATCTAAAAGAGTGCGAATACGCCTTAAAAAAAATAAATTTTCCGGTTGGGTCTTATCGTACACATGCCATTGCCATGCATACGGATTCGCACTAGTGAATGTGCCATCTACCGCAGCAGGTCGTCCCTTTGCCGGATTATCACGCAAACACTTGTCATGCATATAAAAATTCACCGTATCCAAACGAAAACCATCCACCCCCAACTCTAGCCAAAACTGCAAAACATCCAACATAGCATCCTGTACCTCCCGATTGTGCAGATTAAGGTCTGGCTGACTACGTAAAAAATTATGCATGTAATACTGTTCACGTGCCGTACTCCACTGCCATGCAGAACCTCCAAATACCGATAGCCAGTTTGTCGGCGGCGTCCCATCCATACACGCATCAGCCCAGACATACCAATCTGCCTTGGCATTGGTTTTATCGCTACGACTTTCTAAAAACCAAGGGTGTAACTCGGCGCTGTGATTTAATACTTGGTCAATAATGACACGCAATCCTAATTGATGGGCATACTCCAGCAAACGTGAAAAATCGTCTAAGCTACCAAAAATCGGATCAACATTACAGTAATCACTGACGTCATAACCAAAATCATGCATAGGTGAGGGATAAAATGGTGATAACCAAATCGCGTCCACTCCTAAAGCGACGATATAGGGTAAACGCTGAATAATCCCATTTAAATCACCTACACCATTTCCACTACTATCCTGATAACTACGTGGATATATTTGGTAAATAACGGCGCCACGCCACCACTCAGGATCTATCCTATTTCCAGGAAATTGTTTGGATTCGTGTTCTTGGTTTCTTCTCCGTTTTTGACTAACTTCTGTATGAACCATGATTGATTACTCCATAGCTAATTTGAATGCAACGAAAATAACACGCAGGCTAAAAGCAGGGTACAAACAAGGGGGAACAATAAATGAAGAAAACAGGGCAAGCTGCTCTAAATCGTTAAGCCGTCAATGACGGCCTGAGACTAGTTTTGACTAAAATGAAAGGCTAAAATGTGCCTAGGGGTACCGTTACAATGCTAACAAATTCCAAATATGATGTAAATAAATTATTAAATCCTCTTACTGAAAATAATAAAAAATAGCCTATAACAGGCACTTACCAAAACGATGTCATCTCGGGTTTACACGGGTGACAGTGGGGTCAGCATCGGTAACAGTTCAGCCCACACCATAGCGCTGTCCATTTTCTCCATGCAATCACCATGTCCCAAAGGACAATCACGTTGACGGCATGGTGCGCATGGCAAGTGCAACGATAACGCACTGGCGCTATCCGAGCATGGCGGGGCATGATTGGGGTCTGTCGGGCCATATAAGCCAATGACAGGACGATTTAATGCTGATGCAATATGAAGCAAACCAGAATCATTACTCACCACCGCACGTGCAGCGGCAATCAGCGCGATAGCATCATCCAGCGTCGTTTTTCCAGCTAGATTATGCAACTGATGCTGAAATGTAGGATGAGTTTCATTTGCCTCATCACAAAGTGTATGAAAGATAGCATCACAAACAGCGTGATCTTTACCTGAACCAAGCAGCAAAATCGTTGTCGTTGGCGTATGCAACAGAATCCGTTGTGCAAGACTAGAAAAATGGCGTGTTGGCCAACGCTTGGCAGAGCCAAATTCAGCACCGGGAGCAAATACCACAACATCCTGATCCAACGGTAAGCCCAAGCGTTTTATGACGGCCGCACTCACATCCTCGGCAACACATAATCGCGGCTTAGGTAGTGGCTGTGACATCGATGGAGCAACACCAACAGCTTGCGCCAACGCCGCATAAAATGGGATCATCGGCCGTGGTGGAACCTGATCATGGTACATATAATTAATCAAACCATAGCGCGACTCACCTTTATACCCAATCCGCCGTGGTATACCTGCCATCCAAGGCAATAATGCAAACTTCAAGGTATTCGGTAACACATAGGCCGCGGCATAACCACGCGCCTTCAACTTGCGGGCAAAGTTCCAACGCGCACGCAATTGCAAGGCGCCGTGTTTAAATTCCGTAGTCAAAATCGTATCCACTTCAGGCATCACAGCTAATACACTAGCAACCCAAGGCGAAGCGACAACATCAATCGGTCGCTCTGGGTGCTGTTGCTTAAGCAAGGTTAGCAATGGCTGCGCCATGATGGCATCGCCGATCCAATTCGGTGCAATCACCAACGTGCGTAAACTAGCCCCCTTCATAAAATATTTCCCAACATATTTTCACGCGAATTAACGCTATCCTCTTGGGGAGTAGACTCAGCGACACTGGAACGTTTTTCACCCGCAAACTGAAGTTGGTATAAATGCGCATAAGTGCCATTTTTTTCCAGTAAAGCAGCATGGGTACCGACTTCATCAATTTCACCATCCGTCAATACCACAATCCGGTTTGCGCGCTCAATGGTCGAAAGCCGATGCGCAATCACCAGTGTAGTACGATTATGCATCAGCTCATCCAACGCAGCCTGAACAGCACGTTCCGACTCAGAATCCAGCGCTGAGGTCGCTTCATCCAAAATAAGAATCGGTGCATTTTTATAAATCGCTCGGCCAATCGCCAGACGTTGGCGCTGACCACCGGATAAACGCATACCGTTATCACCAATCTGTGTTTTCAATCCCAAAGGCAAATCCGTGATCAAATCACTCAAATGTGCCGCTTTCACCGCAGCCGCTATTCTAGCTGGGTCTGGCGACGGATCACCGTAAGCGATATTCGCTGCAATCGTGTCGTCAAATAGGACAACATTCTGTCCAACCATCGCAATTTGACTACGTAAACTCGTCAATGACAATGACGATAAATCGTGCCCATCAAGGCTAATCTGTCCTGAATCGGGCGTATAAAAACGCGGCACCAAATTCACCATCGAGGTTTTTCCACCGCCAGACATGCCGACTAACGCAATCGTTTCACCAGCAGTAATCGATAATCGAATTTGCTTTAAAGCCGGTGCACTCTGTCCAGGGTAAGTGAAGTTAACATTATTAAATTCCAAATTTCCTTGCGTCTGTCCTGCCAGTACCACACCACTTTCTGGTTCGCTCGGTGTATCAATCAATGCAAATACCGATTCTGCTGCGATCAAGCCACGTTGCAACGGGCCATTCAAATCAGACAAGCGCTTTAACGGTGCCAGCAATAACATCATGGCCGTAATAAACGAAACGAAATCACCTGCTGTCGTGTGATGATACTGCATCGGCATATTGGCTTGATTCAATGCAATGACAACCACAATCGCTACCGCCAATGACGCAACAATTTGTGTAATTGGCGTAGTCGAGGCCGATGCCACCGTCACCCGCTGGGCATAGCCACGCAATTGTTCACTTTTTTCATGAAAACGATTTTGCTCGTACTGTTGACCACCAAAAATCCGTATCACATGACTGGCACGCGTGGCTTCCTCTACCACTTGCGTCAATTGACTGTTCAGTTCCAGTTGACGCTGATTCAAGGAACGCAAGCGCTTACTTGTCATTCTAACGACAAATGCCATCGATGGAATAATGAGTAAGGCGACAATCGTCAGCTGCCAATTTTCATAGATCAGATACAGCATCAACGCCAGTACCGTCAGCGAGTCCCGGATCAAGGTATTAATTGACACCTTAACCATTTCAACCACTTGTTGAACTTCATACATCGTCGTGTTAATCAAGCGACCACTCGACTCATTCTGATAGTAACTAACTGGTACATCCAAAATACGGCCAAACATCGATGCACGTAGATCACTTAATAATTTATTCGCTACCCAAGATAAATAATATTGGGTACAAAAAGTACAAATACCACGCGCCAAAAAAATACCAATAATCGTCACTGGCACCATCCACAAGGAAAACGACGGTGCTCCCGTAAATCCTTTATCAATCAATGGCTTTAAAATTTTAGGAAATAAGGGTTCAGTAATCGCAGCGCCAACCATTCCAGCGACAGCTAACACAATGCGCCCCTGATACTGTCGCACAGAATTCCACAACCGAGAAAAATGCTGTTTTGATTTCATACTAACTAATCGTTTTCTTCATTGTATTTTAGTGACTTAATTTCGGTCACAATCACAGGATGAAATCTCACACTAGCATTTCATCTCGGCCTGTATGTTCACGGTGGTTATTTTGACGCAGGCATCTGCTTGGCCGATGCTTCCAGTCCAGCCAACGGAATCGCCAATAACAGCATGAAGGCCAAACCAAACACAGCATCACGCAAAATGGCGTTAAACATCCCTCCCAACATCATCGCAACGGTCAGCATCGCCAGTCGCATCCCATCGTCGACTCGTCCAAATGACTGATGGGATCGCACTAAACGAAAGGCCCAGACTAACTGACTCGCCCAAATCCATAGCAGAGCACCCAATCCCACCACCCCAATTTCAGTCGCATAGAGCAAATAATCATTATGCGGGGTTGTCATACCAGCAGTGAGTAATCCTTTGGCTCGCTGTTGATACTCACCGATCCACGTCGCAACACCATGCCCCAAGACAGGTTTTTCCAAAATAATTTGCGTCGTGATTTTATATATTTCCAGCCGAATACCATCTTCACTAATTTTTTTTCCTTGTGAAAACGCCTGCACATCATGCACCATTCCGACTAAACGCGTACGCAAACCATCCGCACTCACCCACACCACGCCTAACGCCACACATAAGCCAAGGACAGCAAGTACACTGCGCCACGATAAGCGCACGTAACGCAATACCACCAATCCGGCACACAACATAAAAATCAAGTTGCCTGTACGTGTTTTTGACAACAATACCAAGGCAAATACCACATAAAGCAAAGCCGCACAACGCAGCCACAAGCGATCTCTTTTCTCAACAAGATCAAATAACATCCAACCGGCAGCAATCCCGAGCAGCACACCCAGTAAAATCGACTTATTTCCGCTATATAAAACATAGCTAGTAAATGGAGTTCTAAATGGCAACACGTGCAACGCATTTAAATAAAACAAACTAGCCGCCATGATGGCACCAACAAAAAAAACCTGCACAGCCCGTTGTTGCCAACGCCCAGCCCCAACTGAAATAAACAACAACAAAAATAAATAGGTTTGATAATGCCCCAAACCCGACCAAAATTCATGCGCGGGCCGAGGCAAAAATACCGCAACCAAACACGATACCAGTGACAATCCCAAGATGGGCACTAACAACACATGACGCCGAATACGCTGCCACTTAGCAGCAAACTGCCCGGAACACGCCAAACTACAAATAAATAACAGAATCCCCGCATTCATTACACCAACAGGAAAAAACAAAGTGAACGGAAGCAGCGACAGTACGAATTCAGGCAAATTTTTCCGAGATAATTTCACGTTAAACATAGGCAATTTCCACACTTTCTGGCGTCAATAATTCAACTAATTTTTGCTGTAAATCTTCATCAGGATACACACGCCACGCATCAGAACAGCTCAGTTCCGCTGATGCAGTCGGGGTTTGATATTGAATTAAAACAGGACAACCGTTTGGATCAAGATGTGCTGACAATAGTGCTTTCAGTTGTTTGATATCCGTTTGAGCCCCAGCATGAAGATGCAAACGCAGACCCAGCGCAAACTGAATCCGCGCCGACGCCAGATCCATCACCCGCTCTGCCGTCACGCGCAAACCGCCAGAGAATCGATCTTCTGAAACTTTACCATTTACCACCAAAAACGCATCTTCTTTAAAATACGATTTAAATTCATCCGCCAACTCAGCATACACGGTCACCTCGCGTGTCGCCGTACCATCGTCCAGCGTCACAATCAGGATTTTCCCACGTTGCGTCATCTGCGTGCGCAGTCCCGAAATTATTCCAGCCATCAAGCGGTGATCGCGTGATGCTTCCAATTTCAACAATGGTGTGCGCACAAAACGGCGCACTTCTGGCGCATAGGAATGAAACAAATGGCCTGACAAATAAAAACCCAATGCCAGTTTTTCTTCAGTGAGTTTACGTTTCTCACTAAAAGCAGGCGCTTTCACATAATCAGGCGAGCCCGACATCGTACTATCATCATCAAACAAACTCACCTGATGTCGCGCCGCTTGGGCCTGTTCCGCACATTCAATCGCCAACGTAACACTCGCTAGCAATACGCCACGATCCACCCCTAAGCAATCAAATGCACCTGCGCGAATCAAGGATTCAATCGTGCGTCGGTTGACCTGACGTTTATCCACCCGTTTAGTAAAATCGAACAAATCCACAAATGGACCATCAGCGCGCGCAGCGATAATATTTTCAATGGCATTTTGTCCCGATCCCTTCACCGCTCCCAAGCCATAACGAATGTGTGTTGCGGCTTTGGAAGGCCCATCTGGGTGCGGCACCGGGGTAAATCGGTAGTCCGAAAAATTGACATCCGGAGGCAATAATGTCAGTCCGCACACATCTAGCGTATCTTCCACCAGAATTTTAATTTTATCGGTATCATCCATTGCCAACGACAAGTTAGCCGCCATGAACGCGGCCGTATGATGGGCTTTTAAGTAGGCAGTATGGTAGGCTAGCAATGCATACGCAGCCGCATGCGATTTATTAAATCCATAGCCCGCGAATTTTTCCATCAAATCGAAAATTTCGTCGGCTTTTTGCTCCGTCAATCCATCTTTGGCAGCCCCATCGCGGAAAATCTGTCGGTGCTCCGCCATTTCTTCCGCTTTTTTCTTACCCATGGCGCGTCGCAGTAAATCAGCACCGCCGAGTGAATAACCACCCACCACCTGTGCCATCTGCATTACCTGTTCCTGATACACCATAATGCCGTAGGTTTCCGACAAAATGCCTTCCGTGCGCGGATCAGGATAATCAAACCGCTCACCATGCTTACGTTTACAAAAATCCGGGATCAAATCCATCGGTCCTGGACGATACAACGCCACCAGCGCAATAATGTCTTCAAACCGATCTGGACGTGCATCTTTCAGCATGCCTTGCATGCCGCGACTTTCCAGCTGAAACACCGCTACGGTTTTCGCCTTACTCAATAACGTATAAGAGGCTTTATCATTTAGCGGCAATGTTTCCAGCGAGAACTCAGCCATCGCTGGATCCATCTGCTTAATATAACGCACTGCCCAATCCAAAATGGTCAACGTCGTCAAGCCCAAAAAATCGAACTTCACTAGGCCCACAGCCTCCACATCGTCCTTATCAAACTGCGACACCACACCAGAATCACCACCTTGGGTATACAGCGGACAGAAATCTGTCAATTTACCCGGTGCAATCAACACACCACCAGCATGCATCCCGATATTGCGCGAAATGCCTTCAACCTGCTGCGCCAACTCCAGCAACTGCCGCACTTCATCTTCATTTTCAGCACGCTCAGCCAAGAGCGGTTCTTCCTTAATCGCTTCAGCAATGGTCACTTGCTTACCTGGTTTAAACGGAATTAGGCGCGAAATACCATCGCAAAAATTATAACCAAAATCCAATACCCGCCCAACATCTCGGATAGCGCCTTTTGCTGCCATGGTACCAAACGTCGCAATCTGCGACACAGCTTCCTTGCCGTACAAATCCTTCACATGCTGAATAACCCGATCACGCCCTTCCTGACAAAAATCAATATCGAAATCGGGCATGGAAACCCGTTCAGGATTTAAAAAACGTTCAAACAGTAGGTTATACGCCAACGGATCAAGGTCAGTAATTTTCAAGGAATACGCCACCAGCGAACCAGCACCAGAACCCCGTCCAGGGCCGACTGGAACACCGTTATTTTTAGCCCATAAAATAAATTCTGCCACAATTAAAAAATAGCCCGGAAATCCCATCTTGATGATGGTATCGGTCTCAAATTTCAAACGGGCATCATAGCGTTCCTGTTGCGCAGCGCGCACTTCTGGGTCCGGATACAATTGCACCATTCGTTGTACCAGACCGGCTTTTGCTTCTGCCACCAAAAAGTCATCCAGAGTCATGCCCTCTGGCGTCGGAAACAAAGGTAACCGAGGCTTACCTAATTCCAGCACCAGATTACACCGTTTCGCAATTTCAACTGCATTGCTCAACGCACCGGGCAAGTCGGCAAACAGCGCCAGCATTTCTTCTTGGGTTTTAAAATATTGGTCTGGATTAAACCGTTTAGGCCGTCGCCCATTTGCCAAAATTTCACCCTCTGCGATACAGGTTCTGGCTTCATGCGCAACAAATTCACTAGCGTCGATAAACTGTACCGGATGCGTCGCCACCACTGGCAATCCCAACTCTGCAGCCAAGGCCACAGCATGACGCACGTGCACTGCCATATTGGGTTGATTTGCGCGCTGTACTTCGATGTAAAAATGTCCGGGAAAAACACCTGCCCAATGACTCGCCAAGCGTCGTGCTGCTTCTAAATTACCGTTATCAATGGCAGTACCCACATCGCCAAAATGGGCTCCCGACAACACAATCAAACCACCGACTGGCAGCGCCGACAACCATTCCGCACGAATTTCTGCGCGACCACGATGTTGATTAGTCAACCAGGCCTGCGTCAGCAATTCACACAGTTGCAAATAACCTATATTATTTTTAACCAACAACAATAAGCGATGTGGTTGATCACGCTGTTCATCGTTGGTCACCCAAACATCACAGCCGACAATCGGCTTAATCCCTTTTGAGCGTGCTTCTTTATAAAATTTGACCATCCCAAACAAGTTGGCCAGATCAGTCACTGCCAACGCGGGTTGCTTATCGGAGATGGCTGCTTTAATGGCATCATCAATGCGAACTAAGCCATCAACAATAGAATATTCGGAATGCAGTCGGAGGTGAATAAATTGCGGTATCATCGTTCCCTAAACTAGGTAAAGCAGTGGAGTGAATCCTGTGCAGATGGTAAAATTATGTGGCACAAGGGACGGATTTTATCACTTTTATTTTAAACAAAGTCATTTATGTTATTATTTTGATAATTTTATTATCGAATAAGTTGAACTAAAATTATCCCGCTAAAATTGCCTGTTGGTGACATGAGTTACAGCAAATTTACAACTAATTTACAACTACTATTTACGACCAACTCATAAGTAAGTTGTAATTTAATTAATAAAAATCCTCAGAAAACTAAGACATCCAATGAGATGGATATGATCTATTTCATGTTTTTGTCGTATTTCACCAAAAAAATAACGCCAAACTAGCACACCACTCCAGAGCAGCCTAGGATGAAATTCCGACTGACTCATTTTCCTCATCATGGTTAACACTGTCACTATCCTGGTTTCTCTACCTGAAGACCTCGCTGAACTGGTGAATGAAAAAGTAGCAACCGGAAAATACGCTAACGCAAATGCCGTGCTACTTGACGGGCTACGGGTACTTATTAACCGAGATATGGCGCTAGACGATTGGTTACGCCGAGAAATGGGCCCCGCCTACGACATTATCAAAGCAGAACAAGTCAGACCAATTAAACCCGCTTAGTTCTGCATAAAACAAAAAAATCAATCGAAAGAAATCACTTCTTTACGATTATAATATCGGATTCGACCTTATTTACGCCTGTGCGTACGTTGCTGATATCTGTTTTCTCATCAGTTGCTACTCAGTTGCTAATCAGTTGCTACTCAGTTGCTACTACAGCGCGGTCTCAGCGTAGCAGATGGCGTCTCAGGCCACCTCATTACCCAAAAATTATGCCGTCAACCACCCTGCCCTACGTAAACATTTCGACTTACAAATTCATCACTTTTAACGATACAACAGAAAAGCGCCCTGAGTTCTTAGCGATTTGCCAAAGTCTCAATTTAAAAGGAACGATTTTACTCACTCCAGAAGGGATCAACTTATTCTTGGCTGGTCTGCGTCATGAAATTGACGGCTTTATGGATTGGCTACACACCGACCCACGCTTTGCCGATGTCGTTGCTAAAGAAAGTCTGTCAGACACGCAACCGTTCACCAAATTATTGGTCAAGCTCAAAGCTGAAACCATCACCATGCGCATGCCACTAATTCGCCCAGAAGATGGCAGAGCTCCGTTTGTCTCACCTCCGACACTTAAGCGCTGGCTAGATCAAGGTCACGACGATAGCGGCCGTCCCGTCGTGATGGTTGATACACGCAATGATTTTGAAGTCGATGTCGGTAGCTTTGATAATACTGTTGACTTCAGAATCAAAAAATTCACGGAATTTCCCGATGTCATCGCAGCGAACAAAGACGCGCTCAACGACAAAACGGTTGTCACATTTTGCACAGGTGGTATACGCTGTGAAAAAGCCGCCATTCACATGCAAAATGTTGGTTATGAAAACGTCTATCAGCTTGAAGGTGGGATTTTAAAATACTTTGAAGAAGTTGGCGGAGCACACTACCACGGTGATTGTTTTGTATTTGACTATCGTACTGCGCTCAATCCACAACTGGAAGCCACAGACACCGAACAGTGTTATGCCTGTCGTGCAATCGTCACACCACGAGAACAGCTATCACCGTATTACATCCCAGGAAAATCATGTCCACACTGCAAAAAGCTGCTGCGTGATCAAACCGACGAAGCTACGCAACGCTAATCACTCCTAGACTCTAGTTCGCTGCGCCCACCATCTGGCAACAGAAAGTGCTTGAGGTGGCGCAAACAGGTAGCTCAGATGATATCGATTGATACACCACAGACCTAACAGTGGAAAAAGAACTCCCGCGAGGGTTCCTGCGCTTAACTGCAGCAGCACTGACTGCACACCTAGATAGTGACTCAGGATAACCCGCATGCCACTCCCAGCCAAAACATGCATCAAATAAATCGCCATTGAGGAACTACCGATAAAACGTAATCCACGTAAAAACCAATGTGAATGCAAATCCGTACTGGCTAAGCACATCGACAGCAGCGCCACAAACAAAATTGACACCCCTGACAATGCCAACAGCGGCAATCCACCCACGCTATAGTTAAGCCCAAAATAGCCATGAAATAGCGCTTGCCCCAAAACAAATGCTACGGCAAACACAATCATCCATCTTTTCAGACCCCGCCCCTGCAGAACATTATTTTTTAGAGATGTATCGCTACGGGCAAAGCACACGCCCAATGCAAAAAATACCGAATACCCCAGCACATAATCGCCGATCAGACTAAACGAAAGCTCTTTTTCAAACACAAACAAAATTGAAAACAGCAACAGCACAAGCCCAAAAAAACGTTGCTCCAATTTCGCATAAATCAACGAGCACACAACAAACACAAAAAATAATGCATACAAAAACCAAAACTGCGCGCGCGGTTTCCAGAGTAAAGCCAGTACTTCCTGCATACCGACATGACCATTGGTAACATGCGACAAAACCACTTCACAACTTCCTTGCAGCAATGACCAAAGCAGATAAGGATAGATCAGTGTATCGAGTTTACTAACAACTAATCCTACTCTTCCTCGCTTCGCCAACGACTCCACAAAAAACAGCCCTGACAAGAAAAAAAACAAGGGCATGTGGAAGCTATAAATCATGCTATCGAGCATAGTCAAGGCAGCTAAAGTAGCTGGATCAATCACCATCCCAGCAGTCACCACCCCCCGTGCAACATGACCAAACACAACCAAAATAATACCGATTGCTTTTGCATAGTCAGCCCAGCTATTTCTATACGCGACGAAGGAAGCGGGTACCAATTGCTTAACCGCCTAGCAAAATCGCGCGTTTCACTTGCTTAGTGGAACTACCAGAAGCACTATTACCCGAGGTTCCAGAGGTATTTTTTTCCACAGCATGGATTGATGGGGTTGGCTCATACGGCTTTAAAAACCAAGGATCAATTTTTGGCGCAGACGAATAAGGTGGCCGTGGTGCTGTTCTGCGTTCACCTTTGACTTCCGGTTTTTCATCGAATCTGACGGCTGGACTACGTGGGCGTGACTCACGTGATTCACGCGGCGCAATGCCGGTCGAAGCAACAAAGCCCGCAAGATGCAAACGCACAATTTTTTGTTTGATCAGTTTTTCAATATCAGATAACAAGCGTTCATCTTTTTCAGTGAACAGCGATATCGCATCACCCGTTGCACCAGCGCGTCCGGTACGACCAATACGATGTACATAATCTTCTGCGTTATAGGGCAAATCATAATTAATCACGCAGGGAAGTTCGGCAATATCCAAGCCACGTGCGGCAACATCAGTGGCAACCAATACTTCGATTTCACCACGTTTAAACGATTCCAATGCCGCCATACGTTCAGATTGTGACTTATCACCATGTATCGCAGATGCCTTGACACCGGTGTTTACGAGGTGAACTGCCAAACGTGATGCGCCGATTTTGGTATTTGAGAAAACAATAACCTGCTTTAAATTGCGTTCGCGAATAATAAAACCGACTGCGTCACGCTTTTCTTCTTCTTTGACTTGATACAGAATCTGCGTCACATTTTCTGCCGTCGCATTGCTACGGGCGACTTCAATAGTCAATGGGTTGCGTAAAAATGTCGCCGCCAACTTTTTGATTTCAGGCGAAAATGTCGCTGAAAACATCAGACTTTGCCGATCCTTAGGAAGCAAATTGACGATACGCTGTAAATCAGGCAAAAAGCCCATATCCAGCATGCGATCCGCTTCATCCATCACCAATAATTGTACTTGGCCCAAATTCAGTGTTTTTTGTTGCACATGATCAAGTAATCGACCTGGCGTCGCAATCACGATTTCAACACCAGCACGCAATGACACCACTTGCGCCATCATATCAACCCCACCAAACACCACAACGCTACGCAATGTGGTGTAACGAGAATAGGATTTAACGTTCTCAGCAACTTGGTCTGCCAATTCACGTGTGGGCGTTAAGATTAAAGCGCGTACAGGATGGCGCGCAGGCGAGGCGCTACCATTCGCGTGTGCTAATAACAATTGGATAATAGGTAAAGCAAATCCTGCCGTTTTACCGGTCCCAGTTTGCGCTGCCCCCATCACATCACGACCTGCCAGTACCACAGGAATTGCGGCCACCTGAATTGGCGTTGGATGAACATACCCCTGATCAGTCAGTGCCCGTAAAATCTCCTCAGACAAACCAAATTCGTCGAAGCGAACTGATTCCACTGCGGCACCAACGCCAACGACAACGGCAGTTTCAACTGAGGCCAAAGCAACATCTGAAGCGGAAGCAGAAGTTTCAGCTATCGCTGCTACTACCATTGCATCAGACAATGGATTTAATTGAATATCGGACTTAATTTCAGTCATGGTCTTTGGTGGGTCTCCTGTTTGTCAAGCGCGCTGCAAATGCGTAACACCGGTAACGTCGTCATGCCAAGTAAATTAACAAAATAATACAATAATGACACTGCGATGTTGCTGGTTTTGCTGATTTTTGCTGACTTAATGCTAACTTAGTGCTGGTAGCAGCGCAACTCTAGCAGTCTGCCAGAGTTGAAAACGAAACAGAAAATAATGGAAGGCTAGGGAAGTCAGTAGTATATTACAAATCAAAGGCCTATAGCAATATTAGGCCATTTATCTCACAACTACGCTCCTCATTGTGCGTATAACTTTAGTCTAACTAACGAACAAACAGCCAGATAGTCAATACAATCCCTACCACTACCACAAACCGTTTAAGAATTTTTTCCGGTAACCAGGTAATCATCCACGCGCCAGCATACCCGCCAACAATACCACCTATACCTAAGGCCACCACTGCAGCCCAATTTATTTGGGGTGAAAATGCAAAAATAACTACCGCCACACCATTCATCGTCGCAGCGAGTGCATTTTTAGTTGCACTCGCAGTACGAACTTGCTGACCAGCAACAGTTAATGCCGCCAACATCAAAAAACCAATCCCACCACCAAAATAACCGCCGTAAATCGCAATCAATCCCTGCACACTCAGCATCATCACATTAGGCAATGGACGATTAACCTGATGCGGCTTACGTCCAAAGCTCCCCCATGCAAACGCACTAGTTGCAAATAAAACTAACCACGGCACGAGCTTGGTGAAGATACTGACCGGGGTTGACAATAACAAAATTGCACCGAGGACACCACCAATAAGACTCACCACGAAAAACCATTTAAACGACAAATCACCCACACCAGCGACTAATTTTCGCCCCGTCAATGCCGAGGTAATCTGACTAGGAAATAACGCGATAGTCGAACTCATATTGGCAGCCAATGGATTTAACCCAGCCAATAATAGTACGGGAAAGGTAATAAACGAGCCACCACCCGCTAAGGCATTTTGCATCCCCGCATACAGGCCGGCCAAGGCGATTAAAAGGAGAACATGGGCGGGCAAATGTGAAATGAGCATGAATTACTATCTAAAATGAATGGGATAACCGACATCATTCATTGACACAAGACCCATCCTAGCAGTACTTGCATCCCTAAGTTGATACCAGAGAAATCGCAATTTTACCGGAATTCCCAGAACACCATCACCCCGCTCATTTTTATTAACTCAGAATTGCGCCAGACTTGTCTGAAAGTAGAGTAAAAAACCACGAATATGCATAATTTTTCCCTTGTGAAATGTTTTATATTGGAAATCTTTATCGTTATCGACTACTATCATCAGCATGGTGAGCAAATCAACGTAGCCCACCTACCGCATCAGCGTAGTAGTGCTGTTAACACATGACAAAAACAACCGAGACCAGCCATGAAAAAATTTGTAGGAATTATTTTGTTCTTCCTCTTTGCCAGCTTGCAAAATACAATGGTATTGGCAGCCGATTCACAGGAACAAGCTATTGCATTAGTTGCAAGTGGGAAGGCATATCTAAAAGAAAATGGTAGAGAAAAAGCATTTGCTGAATTCTCCAATCCCACCAACAAACAATTCCATATTGGTGATTTATATTTATTCGTTTATGACTCCAAAGGCACTACCTTAGCGCATGGTGCCACGCCACGCATGATCGGCAAGAATGTGATCGATATGAAAGATATTGATGGAAAATATCTAATTAAAGACTTTATTGAAGTCACTAACACCAAAGGTAAAGGCTGGGTCGATTACAAATGGCCTAACCCAGTGACAAAAGCCATTCAACAGAAATCCAGTTATGTGGAAAAAGTGGATAATGACTTGATTATTGGTGTCGGAATTTATAAGTAAATCAAAGACTTAACATCTTTTTATTAGTGCAATTTACATATTTATTTTCAATGCATAAACTACGACGAACGCGATCATCCGATCCGTTCGTCACGACTCAATAATCAATATGAATTATCCGAGCACGATACGCATCTGATCTAGCAATCAACTGCTTATCCCGAATCACCTTGATCACGGTCTTAACCAAGGGTAAACGGTAACTGGACTCATTACAGATTAATTCCATACGTCGCTTAAGATCAATCGGAAGATCAATAATTTTAACGCCTTCGGACTCATTAAACGCAGCCAGACGCGGAAGTATAGAAAATCCCATCCCACGTCGAATTAGGGCAACAATGCCACTTTCATTGACCATTTTGCGAACCGGTGTATTGATAAATCCAGCAAGTCTACACTGTTCAGTAACCCAACTTGCTCCGACATTTCGCGTTTGAATAAAGGGAAAATCAGCAAACTGCTCCCACGATACCGGCGCATCCAGTTTAAACGTCACTGGCACCACAAACACATATGCGTCACTAATAAACGGAAAACTCACGATCGACTTACTAAACACCCCACGACTAATGCCCAAATCCGATACATTCTCGTCCACATCACGAATAACATCAGCATAATCCGCACAACCATCATTAATTTCCAAATTTATGCCGGGATATTCATTTCCTAAACGTTCCAAAACATACGGTAATAAATGGGTCGCAACACTCCTAAAACACGATATTCGCACCATCCCGATGACTTGTTTTTTGTCATAGGGTGGCTGAATGATGCTATCTGAAATACGTAATATCTGACGTGCCTTCGTCAGTACTTGCTGACCTGATTCAGTCACAACACAACCTAAACGCGACCGCAACAATAAACGCGTGCCTAGTACGGCCTCAAGTTCACCAACCAAATGACTGATCCTAGATTGAGTGCAGCCCAATTCAACGGCAGCAGAATTAAAACTTCCTGCATCGACTACGGCGGCAAAGACTTCAAGCTGATTCATCTTTAATTTTTTAATACGCATCGTTATTTATACCCTCGGAAGTACTTTTAAAAATAACTCCATTGCATCCCATGACGTTCAATCAAAAAAATAGGGAAGCGTAATGATTATCACTTTTTTCCGGCCTATTGACGCCCGAATTACATGATAAATTGAAAATATATATTTACCATTTCGATTAAATATATGTAAACAAAAAAAAGCCGGAAACGCATAGGCGTGTCCGGCTTTTTTTGTTTACTCAAGGATGCTACTTATAATGCATACCAATGCATCTGCAACAGCTAATCACTCATGCAATGTCTTAATCACGACCTTCAGTCCGGCAACGCCTAGCGGCACTGGGGCACTAACACCTTCATAGTCACCCGCAGTTGGTGTTGCATTCCCTGATTTTGAGACCCGCGCACCGACAATCACGCGCTTAAAGTTGGATAATTTCGCATCCCCCATAATACTCATACTATCATCCAACACCACACTCACTGGTAAATCCTTAACCTGACGACGTAGCACCGCTAATGGAAAACGCGGCCCTTCCGCAGCACGTGCGAATATAAACACAACATCAGTCGGCGCCACCTTTGATAACAATGCCGGATCCAATCCAACTTGTACCGTAATCGTGGCAGCAGCGTTTACACCAGCAGCAGCTGATTCCGGAGGTGCCAATGGCTCTGATGTTGCCGCTTGTGCAGGAGCTTGAGGAGACATTGCCGAAGCGATTGGCGGTGAACCAGATCCGTCCAATCTACTTTGCGCCTCACCGATACTTGTCATTACCGAACGTGCGATATCAGAATCAGCTGGAACCAACAGTAAAATCTGCTTCCAATAAACGACCGCATTTTTATAGTCGCCACGCTCAAAATCAACACTCCCAGCCAGCGCCAATCCTTTGGTATTTTTAGGGTCGATGGCCAATGCATGTAAAATTAATTTTTCTGGTTCGCCCTGCAAGGTTTTATTTTGCTTCATTGCCAACGCGTCCGCATAATCCACTAATACATCCGCGTGATCCGGTATTAAGGTAATAAGATGTTGATAGGCATCCACGGCATCGTCAAAGCGGCCAATAGCGCTATAAGAACGCGCCAGCATTTGCCAGCCCTGAACATCATCCGGTTTGGTCTTTAATCGTTCAGCCAGCTTAGCGACCATATCCAGCACCTGCGCATCAGTCACTTCATGTGCTGGATCTCCGCTCGCAACCTGCGCCGGATCCATACCACCTGGATTTCCCAATAATAAATAAAGCGATACCGCCAATGCTGGCACAGCCAATAGCAGCGCCAGTGCGGTCCAGCGTTGCCGTTTCACCAAACCGCTCGCCAGTCCACTCATGCCGCCCGCATCCGGATTCACGTCTTCAGCTACACGCCGTTCCAGTTCCTGTTTTGCACTTTCATAGGTGACTGCATGCAGTGTCCCAACAGCCAAATCAGTATCAATTTCATGCAACTGATCACGCAACACCTTTAAATTCACTTCATTGCTACCGCCACTGACATTCAGCGCAATATCCTTGCGTAACAAGGTCGGCAAAATAAATAACAATGCTACTACGACCATCAAAGCCGCACTTATCAAAAATAGTGTCATCGTGTTTCTTTCTTATTCGCTTTCGTATTTGCATTGGCGTTGGCGTTGGTATTTTCGATCGTATTTTCTCCAGAAGCAGCAGTAGACTCCAAAGCGGCCAACAACTCAGCACCACGTTGCAATTCAGATGCCGACAACACTTCCGCCACCGGACGATTTTTCAATTTCCATATTAGCGCACCGAGACCACCAAACAGCAGTAAAAATGGGCCAAACCACAACAGCCAGGTCATGGGTTTGAGTCGTGGACGATACAGTACAAAATCGCCATAGCGCTGTACCATGTAATCAATCACTGCTTCATTTGACATACCTGAGGCCAACTTTTCACGAACTTGATTTTTTAAATCGATCGCTAAATCAGCATGAGAATCAGCAATTGTCTGATTTTGACAAACCAGACACCGCAACTCACCGGCCAACAACATCACCCGTTCTTCCAGTTCGGGGTTTGCTGCTACCGGTTGTGCCTCATGTGCCGCAGCATTGCGCTGTAGCGACCCAACTGGCACCAGACCCAACACCAATAACAAGCCCAATACCATCGCCATACTCAAACCCAAGCCGAGATTTAAAATACGTCGGCGCACATGCACACTTTCAGGCATCACCTGACGCTGCGCCTCCACCTGATCAACTTCATATTTATGCATGTCGAGCCTCATTATGTGCTAGCGAATTTTGACTCACCGTCGCTCCTGTAATGGACGAAACAACAGGCTCTTGATTGAGTTTATTAATCAACGGCAGCAGTGTCTCAGAAATTATTTCTGGTGTTATTGGGCCGGTAAATTTTTTGCGAATAATGCCATTTTTATCGACCACAAATGTTTCAGGAACACCATACACACCATAATTAATCCCAACATTCCCATCTGCATCAAACCCGGATACGGTGTAGGGATTACCCTCTTTCATCAGCATCCCCAGACCTTCTTTACGGGTATCTTTATAATTAAGACCAATCAGCGGCACAACGGCTTTTTTAGAAAATTCTAGTAAAACCGGATGTTCTTCACGACAAGATACACACCACGAAGCCCAGACATTCAACATCCAAACGCGTCCCCGCATATCGCTAGGGGAAATGGTTTTTTCTGGGTCGGACAATTGCTGCAATGTAAATGCAGGCGCTGGCTTTCCAATAAATGGCGATGGAATATCATGGGGATTCAAGCGCAGCCCTACACCCAAAAACACCAGTAATATAATAAAGATCCCGAGCGGAAGAATGAACCGTTTCATGATGCACTTACCTCTGAAATCGGATGAACATCCACCACATCACCGACAGCAGATGCTCCCCCTTTTTTCTTGCGTGACGCAATACGATAGCGTCGATCTGATGCCGCCAAGAAACCACCAAACGCGATAATCAGACAACCAGCCCAAATCCAACTGACAAAAGGTTTATGTTGCACCCGTACAATCCAAACATTATCACTGGTTTTCTCACCGAGCGAAACATACAAGTCACGGGTAAAACCACGGTTAATTGCGGCTTCTGTCATTGGCATTTGTTGGACCGAAAATAAACGTTTTTCCGGCTTCATAGTAGCGACTTTCGTATCACCCTGCGTCACTTCAAACGTACCTTGGGCTGCAATATAATTGGGGCCTTTAATATTTTTTAGGTCGGTAAAATGGAAGGTATAGCCACTAATGGTCGTTGTATCGCCCAAGTGCATGCTCAAATCATTCGCAGTCTCCGTCCCCTTCACCAAGGTGACGCCAATCACAAAAATACCAATACCAGCATGAGCGACCAACATACCCCAATAACTACGAGGTTGGCCAGTAATGCGTTTCCACATCGACGTTCCAGCCGGAGCATGCTGCAAACGCTGCATCAACTGGGATGCCGTTGCCAATAAAATCCAAACAGCCAAGGTCAATCCAACCACGACCATCACCGAGGTCGCAATCAATAAGGCCGCTATCACAGCAAAAATAACGCTGCCAAGACCAATCCAACGCAAGCGGAACAGTACTTCTTTCAAACTAGCATCTTTCCAGCGAACAAATGGGCCGACTGCCAGCAATAACAACACTGGAATCATCAATGGTACAAATACCGCTTCAAAATACGGAGGACCTACCGAAATTTTACCCAAATCCAATGCATCCAAAAATAGTGGATACAAAGTACCTAGCAATACCGTACCAGCAGCAGCCAGTAACAACACATTATTAATTAACAGCATAGACTCACGCGAAAACAAGCTAAATTTACCGCCCAGTCCCACCTTAGGAGCACGCCACGCATACAGTGTCAACGCACCACCAATCACGATCGCCAAAAAGAACAAAATGAACAAACCACGGCGAGGATCGGTAGCAAATGCATGTACTGACGTCAATACACCTGAACGGACCAAGAAGGTACCCAGCAGAGACAGTGAAAAGGCAATAATCGCCAACAGCACGGTCCAGTTTTTAAAACTTCCGCGTTTTTCGGTGACTGCTAGTGAATGTATTAGTGCCGTACCGACCAACCATGGCATAAACGAGGCATTTTCAACCGCATCCCAAAACCACCAACCACCCCAGCCAAGTTCATAGTAAGCCCAAAAGCTTCCCAAAAATATCCCTAAGGTCAAAAACATCCATGCCACCAAGGTCCATGGACGTGACCAGCGTGCCCATGCGGCATCCAACTGACCACCCATCAGTGCCGCTAGAGCAAACGCAAACGCCACGGAAAATCCCACATATCCCATATACAGTAACGGCGGATGAATAATCATGCCAAAATCTTGCAACAATGGATTCAAATCATTACCGTTAACGGCAGCAGGAAGCAAACGATCAAACGGATTCGAGGTAAACAACATAAAACACAGAAATCCGATGCTAATCAACCCCATCACACCCAATACCCGCGCCACGGTTTGATCCGGCAATTGACGACTAAACAGTGCGACTGCCAGCGTCCATAACACCAACATTTGCACCCATAATAGCAACGATCCTTCATGACCGCCCCACGTCGCTGCAATTCGGTAATAAACCGGCAAAGTTGAATTCGAATTAGCGGCAACATACGACACGGAAAAATCATTTGCATAAAACGAATAAACCAAACAGATAAACGCAATCGTCACAAACAAACATTGTCCTGCAGCAGCTGGCCGTCCCAGCGCCATCCAGCGTGTGCCCTTCGCAGTATCTCGGAAAGAACCCGCAATCGGGAAAATACCCTGTATCAGCGCCAGACACAACGCTAGGATTAATGAAAAATTACCGATTTCTGGAATCATTTGGCACTCTTTTGGTTGCTTTCGGTATCCATCGTGGCACCGATTAATTTATTAGCTTCTTTACCTTTTTTTAATGCATAGGCTGCATCCGGCGGCATGTAGTTTTCGTCATGTTTGGCCAAAACCTGTTCAGCAACAAACAAATCAGGACTCACCAATTTACCCTCAGCCACAACACCTTTACCTTCTTTAAACAGATCAGGCAAAATACCGCGGTAATTAACTTGAATGTTTTTCGACGTATCGGTCACAATAAAACTCACCGTCACGCCATCAGGTTGACGCTTCAGACTTCCTGCCAGCACCATCCCACCCATACGGAAATTGGTTCCCTTCGGTGCTTCACCTGCCAGAATCTGAGTCGGGGTAAAGAAAAACACCAAATTCTTTTTAAACGCGGTTAACACCAACGCTGCCGCAATACCTAACAATGCCAAACCAACCGCAATCAAAATCAACCGTTTATATCGTGTTTTCATATTCTCCGCCCTGCTGTCATTGCACTACCCACTCTGCGTGCTTGTGCCAATTGCTTTTTAACGGTCTTGGTACGGTGTCTGACCAAGACAACTTCACCTGCCATAAACAGAGCTACTACACTAAATGAGCCCCATACATATACGGCATAACCACCCATAGCGAAAAACTCACTCCAACTTGTCCAAATCATCGCACCTGCTCCGTTCTATCATTTTGTATCGTTGTTGTCTCATGCATTAAGCTACCCACCCAATCAGCCCGACGATCCCGTTCCAACATAATGCAGCGCACCCGATACAATGTCATGGCAATCGCATAGGCCCAAAATGACAGTGCCATAATTAACATCCCCAACAACATCGTCATCGCCATGCTAGGAGCACTGGTCATATTAATGGATGAGCCCTGATGTAAGGTATTCCACCATTGCACTGAAAAATAAATAATCGGCACATTAATAACGCCCACCAACGCCAGCACCGCACCGGCTTTATCCGCACGACGTGCATCATCAATCGACGATTGCAAGGCCATGAAACCAATATACAAAAATAATAAAATCAATTCTGATGTCAGGCGCGCATCCCACACCCACCACGCTCCCCACGTTGGACGCCCCCACAGTGCACCGGTCCATAACGCCAGAAACGTAAACATGGCGCCAGTCGGTGCCAACGCACTCGCCATCATAGACGATAAACGGGTATTAAACGCCAGTCCGATGCCAGCCCAAAATGCCATGACCATATAAATGAACATCGACATCCACGCAGCAGGCACATGCAGAAAAATAATCCGATAAGCATCGCCCTGCTGAAAATCAGTCGGCGCGAGCACAAAGCCAACATACAGCCCTAGTATAGCGAGAATCGCTGCAATGGCGAAAAACCATGGGAAAATTTTACCAGCCAAGGGATAAAATACCGGTGGCGATGCATATTTAAACCAATTAATCCGATGTTTCTGTAGCGGATTCGAATTCGATGAATTCACTTGATGAGATAGTGTCACGACGTTGGCGGCTCCGGAAAATGATTACCTGATTATAGTTACGTAGGGTGTTGATGCTGTTTGGCGACTTCGCTAGTATACCTTTTCCTTCACTTTATCGAAACCGAACGCACATGTAAGTCTACCTGATAGTGATAACACCAAATCGACTATTCAAGTGAAATACGCAATGCAGCGGCTGTCGCCCATGGTGCCAACGCAATTGCCCCCGCCAGTACACCACCAAGCAAATACAAATGTGCGCTACTTCCAAGTCCACTAGCTTGCGCTCCCACCGCACCTGCACCAAAGATTAATACGGGAATATACAGTGGCAGCACTAACAATGAGACCAACACGCCACCACCACGCACGCCCAATGTCAATGCAGCGCCAATCGCGCCAATCAAACTCAACACTGGCGTACCCAACAACAAGGTATACACCAACACAGCAATCGAATCAGCAGGCAAATCGAATTGCACCGCCAATAGTGGCGCCAAAACGACCAGAGGCAAACCGGATACGAGCCAGTGCGCCACCACTTTTCCAATCACAATCACTGTAAGCGGCTCCGGCGAGAGTAGCATTTGCTCCAACGTGCCATCGGCATGGTCGTTCGCAAATAAGCGGCCCAATGCCAACATCGATGCCAGCAATGCTGCTACCCATAAAATTCCTGGCGCCATCGTGCGTAATAGCGAAGGTTCAGGCCCCACCCCCAACGGAAACAAGCTCACCACGATAATAAAGAAAAATAAGGTATTGAGTACATCTGAGCGACGACGGAACGCCAGTAACAAATCTCGCCGTATCACACATTGCAACGCCTTTAACATACCGGCTCCTGTGTTAAATTCAGCGTCACCGCACGACCTGCGCCCAAGGAAATTTCTTGATGCGTTGTATACACCACCATTCCACCACGGGATAAGTGTGCACTGATCGTAGCACACAAGGTCGCTACCGCACTATGATCGAGCGCCGTAAAAGGCTCATCCAAAATCCATAATGGCGTATTGCTCGCGAACTGCAACCGTGCCATGGCGACGCGTTTGCGCTGCCCTTGCGATAATGATTGCGTTGGCAAATCGGCGGCATGGGTCAAACCAAGCTGGTCTAACGCGCGATATGCCTCATCTTGCGATACAGGATGTCCCGATAAGGTCGCATTAATCACCACATTTTCCCATGCGATTAAATCATCTTTAACGCCATTAGCATGTCCAAGATACAATAAATCACGCGCAAATTCTTCCCGATGTGTTCGAATATCCAATCCATGCCAACTAATATGGCCATTTGCCGGAGCGGACAAACCACACAACATCCGCAACAAACTAGTTTTACCACTGCCGTTGGTACCGGCGACACGCATTGCATCGCCTGGGATAAGTTTAAAATCCACCGATGCAAATAATTGCCTCTCACCACGTATGCAACACAGCGCATGTGCCTGCAAAGTCATTCCATTCGCCCTTTATGTGTATTTTTGCGATGATGGTACAGCAAGATTCCAGCTTAATGAAGGAATCTGTTTAACTAAGCAAATAGAATAATTGATATTTATCAAATTAATTACAATGTGACAATAATATAGTTACACAATAGCAATCTATTAGTATCATCCGTGCTTTTACGAGCACGTTAAAAAAATAGCCAGTACTGCATTCTCACAGTCATGGCTATTTTCATTTGAACCTAGACTACCCCAGCAAGCTATTCATCATCTGCTGGATCACGGTACTCTTTTGGCAATAAATGGGCAATCCCTTTATGGCAATCAATACAGGTTTTTCCATCTTTTTTCGCCTGAGCATGATTCAACTGCGCTTTCGGTTTTTGTTTTTGCGGATTCATACTATCGAAATCATGGCAATTCCGGCATTCACGCGAACCCGACGCTTTCATGCGATCCCACTCATGCGTTGCCAGTTCCATCCGTTTTGCTTCAAATTTCTCTTTGGTATCAATACTACCAGTAAGAGCGCCCCATACTTCAAAAGCTGCTTTTGCTTTACGTAGTAATTTATGCGACCAGTCTTTTGGCACATGGCAATCCGAGCAAATCGCACGTACACCGGTACGGTTAGTGTAATGTACCGTTTCTTTGTATTCTTGATAAACATTGTCACGCATTTCATGACAACCCGTGCAGAATTCAAGTGAATTAGTTGCTTCCAGAGCAGTATGGAATCCGCCCCAAAATAGAATACCGGTAAAAAAACCTACCACAACCAATGCCAATATGGAGTACTTAGCACTTGGTTTTCGTAAGAATGCAACTACTCTGCAAAGTTTTGATTTTTTTTCCGCCTGATCACTCATGGTATTTCTCCCTCGGGTAGTTCATATAATTAATTTAAGCATTAACATGCAACATCAAGAATCGAGGGTGTATTTTCCGATTCTTGATGTACTTTCGCTTAAAATGAATAAACGTATGTAGCCGATACCGCATTGACAACATAGTTAGGTGCTAACTGATTGGTCGGTAACATCGTGCTGCTTGTATAGCCGGTTTGATACACGTTGTAGTAGTAATCATTACTGGCTTCTTTTTGGAACATGTAACGCAGCACAACTTTACTGTGATGATTAATCTGATACAAACCGGCCAGTTTAAATTGCAGAGTTCTATTCGTAATTAATGGCGTAGAACCGCATGCCAACGACGCTGCACTAGTACACGTTGGCGCAGCTGCTGTCGCCACATAATAAGGAATCTCGGTGGTATAGCCGGTTTTTCCTATGGATAACGACGCATCTGCGGTCACTTCCAACTTGCCATCCATTAAACCTTTTTGTTTCAGGTTCAAGCCTATCGTCTGATCTTTGTCGATCAATTGATTGCTGTAGATGTTAGTTGGTGCAACCAAGCCAGCAGCACCACCGGTTAGATTATTTGAGTTAACCGTTGCGCCATTGCCAGATGCTCCTGACAATGCATACATTTCTCTGTTTTGTATCGTTGCATAGGCAGAAACTGAACCCATTTCGGTATAAGCAAAAGTCGAATCAAGATTAACACTGGCACTATGTCCGCTTTGTTCGCCCAATGCAGAGTCAAAATAATCATCGGTACTATAACGCCCGCTCAAACTCAGACTCAAACGATCCGTTGCTTGCCAATTAGCGCTTAATTTTGTTTGATTTTGGATACGAGAAGCATCGAAATAAGATGAAAATCCCAAATAATTCGCAGCATTAACATAACCTGTCGAATTATTGGCAATTTGATTATTCAATGGAGTAATCGCATTATTATCTACAACTGAAGTGCGTTTTGCGTAGGTATATGTCGCATTCGTAGTTAAATCACCAGTAACTTTGTAGCGGTAATTAACACTAAATTTTTCTTCACTGCTGGAAGGAACGATGGCGCAATTCGCACCAGCAGGAGAAGTACCGACACCAGGCGCTACCGCAACAGCACCGGCAATATTTTCACACCAGCGTTCAATATTTTCATGGTTATAGGCCAATCGTACATTTTGTGCAGAAGTCAAACGATAATCGCCAGCCAACTCGAACTCGGTTTTGCTATTACTGTAAGGTGTGTTGATTTCTAGGCGGTTCAGCCCACCAATATCGATCATTTTGTATACATCCGAGCCGGTCAAATTGAGTCGCTCGTTGTACTTAAAGCCAGCACTTAATGACAAATTTTTAATCGACTGATCGGTTATTTTTACATTCGCATTATTGGTAATGATCAACCCGTTCAAACTCGTCACTGGTAAACCACCCGCTTGCATTACCGATGAATCAACATTGTAGGCTTGATCCTGAATAGTACGCCCATACGACAACCCTCCTGCAATTTTGGTCGTTGACGTGAAGGCATAACCGCCAGTAGCATTTAATTGATGGAACACATTGCTTGGTGCCGTACTCAACATATCCTGCTGATAGCCGCCAGCAGGAGCAGCAGAGCTAGTAGTCGCTCCTTTATACATCGGATTTTGCCAATATAAACCATTGTTCGCATCGCTAAACAATGAACCATAATAACTAGCAGTAAAATATCCTTTTTCTCCCATCCAGTTCAATGCCAGATTAAAGGTGTCAGTCTGGTAATCAGTAGGATTCATCAGAGTTACCATCGCCTGATTAGCCCAAGAAGCAGCATTCGATGAGCCAGCAGAAATCAGCTTGGCACCGGATTGATTCAGGCGATTATAATCAAACTGCAGAGTCCAGTGCTGGTCAAAATTATAGCCTGCTGCAAATGCCGAATTTTTCCGTGTCGTACCTACGTCAACCGCATTAAAGTCAGCGATCTGTGCTGCCGTCATATTCCGAGTGCCAATATTCTGCACATTTTGGGTATAAGGACTAGCCACAGCGGCCGTATTGATAGCACCGAAATTACTAGGCAAGGTAAATACATTACCCCCCATAGCACCAAGGTACGGGGTTTGATACGTATCCGCTATTGCATGGTATAACTCATCGAATCGGAACCCCAGATTCCACTTCCCTTGATCGGCAATTGTGGCACCAAATTCCCGTGATGTGGTACCAAGATCCGTACCAGTCACACCCCAGCGACGTATTCCATCACCACCATCATAGGCATTCCCGCCGCGTATATTCACATTCCCTACCGCCGTCACGCCAGAGGTATTCAAGCCATTATATTCACCAAATTTGGCTGAACTGGATGACACATTAACGGCACCCAATTCAATATAGTTGGTCGGACGGATTAATGCGGTCACCGCCGGATCTTCAACACCGGCAATGGCGGCGGTTTCTGCAGAGTCTGATGTTGCTGCGACTGCGTCTGATGCGACTAATTTAGTCTCTGTGGCACTGGGCACAGTCGTTTCCGCCTGAGCAAGCAACGGCATACACGCCATAGCTGCCATCGTAGCCAACGCGCTTTGCACGGCCAGACATAAAACACCACTCGCCAATTTTGCGTTACAAGTTTTCATAACAAGCTCCAATTTTCTGGAGTTTTCCTGAGCCTTCGTCATCTCTCAGACAAGCCCAGGAATCCTCAGGGAATTTTCCCGACCTACCGCTGCAGTAAGGCTCCTGCAGGACTATTCGATCCATGAACCATGCTGTGGCAGTTCTGACATGCACGTCCCGCTGCACTACTATTAGGATTAGCTGCTGCCGTCGCTGGCGCTGTTGATTTCAAACCACCCTGCAGTCCAGCTACATTGGCACCATAAGCGGTCGCGCTGTTATGCGGTCCGTCATGACACTCTTGGCACAGGAAAGGAGCGCGTGATTTCAACAGTGGCGTGATATTGGAACCGTGTGGAGTATGGCAATTAACACAACTCTCAGTCACTGGCTGATGTTCCCATAAAAATGGGCCGCGTTTTTCTGCATGGCACATAAAACAGGTTTCAGTTACAGTATTTTTCTTGAGCAAGGTAGGACCGGCAGAACCATGTGGATTATGGCAATCGGAACAAATCACTTTACCTTCAGTAATCGGATGGGCTGAAATTTTATGACTATCAGCGCGTTGTTCTTTATGGCAAGCAAAACACACTTCTGTTTGCATTTTTCTATTTAATACGCGATCAACCGGCGCATGGACCGTATGGCAGTCGTTACAGGCTAAATTCGCATTTTGATGCTGACTACCTTCCCAGTGGGTACGGGCAGTGCCTTTGTGACAAGTTAAGCAAGGTGCTGCACGGGTTTTTGGATCTGAGGCAGGAAATGCATCTTTGTTAAACATGACATCTGGCGCTGGACGTTGACCATTCACTGCACCGCCCAAATGTTTTTCACTAGCCCCATGGCATGATTGGCATCCCGGAGTACGTGGATCACCTTTTACACCGTGTTTATTTTGATAGATGGACAAAATCGGTTTGGTTTCTGATTCATCATGACAACGCGTACAGACTTCATCGCCTTTGCGACTGCGATCTACTGCCGCTTGCGTAGCTACTAAGGAGGCAGCAGGTGCTGTCTCTGGTACAGGCTTCGCCGGTGCCAATTGTGCCAGCGCCGCTCCACCGAATCCAAGGCTGCCAATCAGCCCAGTTATTGCTAGTATTTTTCGCAAATACTTCATGTTGTCTCTCCCGAGAAACCACTTTAATAAACCACCGTAATGATGCAAATGCGGGTTCAGCATAGCGCTGTAACATTCTTCACCATCGGTTCCACATCCATTGCTGGGTGCCCTACCAAACTAATAATTTGTTGACTGAGTTGACTGCGCTGACTGAGTTATGCACGGTTGCCGTTTAGAGCAACCGAGTACACGTCAGATTTACAGCGACAAGATCCACTGAACGACGTTTTTGATTTCAGCAGGGTCTTTGGTTTTGATGATTTTATGTTCTTCTTCGTGACCATCAGGGAATTTGGCTTTTTCACCAGAGGTGATGTGCGTTGTCAAACGCGCTTCAGCACCGGGATTACCTTTATATTTTGTAGCAACATCATGATAGGCTGGGCCATCTTTTTTCTTGGTAATAGAGTGGCATTTGAAACAGCCATTTTGACGAACCATGGTTTCAGCCGCTGCCGCATCAAGCGCGTATGCCGAGTTTGAAATAAAGCCCATAGCGGCAAAAGTCAGTAAAGTAAGTAAGCTACTCATGTTCGATTTCATGTTGAAGTTTCCTTTGTGATTAGTTATCCGAGAAATGAATTCCCTTAGAGCAATCACATATCAGCAAGATCAATGCCATGACATAAAAACACTATTCCATCGCACGCCAATAGACCAATTACGACGACAATGGGGTACTCACCTACCTAACATCAAACGCATAAATCAGCCTGCGCTTCACACCTATCACGCAGTCAGCCAACATTGATTAATATCAAACTCACGCTATAAGTAACTGAATGTAACTGAATTTTACATTTACATACAATCGATCCGACGCATAAAAGTTCCCCCTCAACACCGCCCCCACCACTACCATCGACTTAGCTGATGATGCGCCATTAGTGCATTTTTATTACTTTATGGATATTCCATTTTGCGATATCTAGATTCCACCTAACACCAGCATCTTCCCAACAATGGGAATTTAAAATTGAGAATAGCCAACATCGGGAAATCAAGACCATCACCGAGTTCCAAGATCATCACATCGCCCCATTTCACCCCCAACGATGGCAATTTGATTTAAAAATAGATGGTGTGAATTTTGCTTATCATACAAATATAATCATGAAATTGAACGAATATTGCCATTAGCCAGTATGTAATTGCATAGGTTGCTAGTTGTATACGTTGCGACTGCCGCTTTTTTATCCTTCAACCTTAGAACCCTCATTCATCCATGACATTGATTTCTCCGCTCAGCGTCATCGGCTATGCAAATGTATTCCTCATCGCCGCCAGCATTTTGTATATTTTGCATTTTTGGCTTGAGATCTCTATTCTTGGCGTATGCGCAACTGGTTTGACGCTAATAGGTGCGACTGGAATACTGCTCTATATTGGGCTGCAAATCTTGGCATCGCCAAATAACAATCAACACTATTTGAACAGCAATACCAATAGCATTTTTTTATTTTCTGATTTAACTAGCGTGATCGCGCTTTTTTGTGCAATCACACTAGTAATCTATCTGATTATGGAATGGTGGTATAACACACGCTCTACCGGTGCATTTGTGATTCCGATTGTCGCCATCGCCTTATTTCCACATGTATCTGCACCCGCTTATTTACAGCCTATTTGGCAAGAAATTATCAGAATAAGCACTGAATTAGAAGTCATCATAGGTTTACTCCTCTTCTAAGTAAATATGCTGCTTGTTTGATGTAGAATAATATTTCGTTAAATTACGAACTGGTTTCCAACATCAACTACATGTAGCGCAATATCCAATTTTGGACTGCGACTTTTGACGTACATAATTTTATTAAAAAAATAACCAATTTATGTGGATAAATCACAAATATCAGCTTCGTCTTTCCGTCCGCACCAAAGGGATGATCGTATTTCTAGCATTAATTATGTACGCCCTATCTATTGCCATTTTTGCATTTCATCAAAAAGAATTAATGCTCAATGATTTTGAAGAAATTCAAGTCACACTCGAAACAGAAACGCTGTTAAAGCAAGCAGAAGTATCGGCATTCCATACCGTAATGGCAATTTTTGCAACCGTTGGCATCAAAGATACAAGCGCCAGCATGCAACGAATCCAACTGCATTACCAATCGCTCAATGATACAGAAACGGATCTGATGCAGCGATTACCTGCCGATGCACTTAATCTGGATGGCCTTCACGCCGCTTGGGACATAGTCGAAAAAGATGCATCGCGCAGTAACCTGGATCGACTCTCTGTGGAACTCATCAAAACCAAAGATGACATTGCCACACTCATGGATCAATTACAAAACCAACGCAAATCGTTATCTGATCACTATCGTACCCAAAGTGATGCTGTCGCAGCCACCACATTGATGCTGGGAATTCTCGGGCTAGGACTCCTTGGCGCCATTATCGGCTTATTTTTTCGACGTCTGACGGACGATTTGCGGATACTGCAAACCCATGCACTCGGCATTGTCAAAGGCGTTCGCAGTCAACCTCTCACCATTACCCGCCACGATGAGATTGGCCAATTAATGATCGCTGTTAATCAAATGGCGGACATCGTCGACCGGCGCGAAAAAGAACTGATGCTAGAACGACAAAAATACTTCCATCAAGAAAAAATGGCCGCGATCGGTGCACTAGCCGCTGGAGTAGCACATGAAATCGGCAATCCGATTGCCGCTATTTCCGGTATCGCACAAGCTATGATAGATAGTCGAAAAGACAGTAAATCAGAGGAGAAGGGATGTATGGCAAACGATTGCGCCAACTGTCATCCTGAATTAATTTACACCCAAACGCAACGGCTAGCGGCAATCACACGTGAAATTGCCGAATTTGCCTCTCCGCGAGCGATTGCTGCTGATTTCCTCGATCTAAATGAACAACTACGCAATGCCAGCAAATTAATTCGTTACGATAAGCGTTTACAAGGTGTATTGCTGGAATTAAATCTAGATTCACAATTAAATGCCGTATATGGAGTGGCTGATCAACTCACACAGTTAATCATGAACTTACTCATTAATTCCATGGATGCACTGGAAGGAATCACACACGCATTGAACCGTACACCAGCGATTACGATCACTAGCAGCCAGGACATCAACAACATCTATGTCATCATTGAAGATAATGGATGCGGGATCGAACCACACACCCTTCAACGGGTTTTTGAAGCATTTTTTACCACAAAACCAGCAGGCAAAGGAACAGGTCTAGGATTATCCTTATGCTATTCTATTGCTCAGAACCACGGTGGAAACATCGATATCTCATCCTCGCTGAATATCGGCACCCGGGTAACGCTGACTTTACCGATGAACTTACCTCTCAAAGAAATAAACTTCATATGAAATCACTTGAAGTGATGGTGATTGACGACGAACCAGCAATTCGCCAAATCGTCACAATGTATCTGGTCAAAGAAGGCTTCAACGTCGAACAAGCACCGAATGGACTCTCTGCGCTGGCGCGTTTATCGAAAGGCGATATTGATGTTGCCATTTGTGATATCAATATGCCTGATATCTCCGGAATTGAATTGGTCAAACGTGTACGCGCCGCAGGAATAGACACCAATTTCATCATGATGACAGCCTACGCATCGGTCGACACGGCGATTGAAGCCATACAAGCAGGTGCTTCGGATTACATGATCAAACCGGTGCGCAATCAGGAACTGTTGCACCGCGTGATTAAACTGGGGGATTTGCGCGGATTACGTGCTGAAAATCAAGTATTGCGCAACTTAGTTCAAGGAAAAAGCGAACCCTTATTTGCGTTCACGTCCCCCTGTATGCGTGAACTGGATCGCCTGATCAACAAAGTTTCACCTACCGATAGCACCGTTTTGGTCACGGGAGAAAGTGGTACCGGAAAAGGCGTGATTGCACGCCGAATCCATCAACAGAGTACACGTTTCAACGAACCATTCATTCCGGTCAACTGTGGCGCGCTTCCTGAACATCTGATGGAAAGTGAACTCTTCGGACATACCAAAGGTGCATTCACAGGCGCAGATAAGGCAAGAAAAGGCTTATTTTTAGAAGCCGACAAAGGCACCATTTTTCTCGATGAAATTGGAGAATTACCACTACAACTACAAGTTAAATTACTCCATGTAATTGAAGAAAAATCCGTCCGCGCTGTCGGCAGTGAACAAATTCGACGTGCTGATGTACGCATTATCGCCGCCACAAACCGCGATCTGACGCATATGGTTGCCGCTGGCACGTTTCGCCAGGATTTATACTTCCGTCTGAGCGTATTTCATGTGAATGCACCACCATTACGGCAACGTCGCGAAGACATCCCAGCACTCATTGCATTTTTAATCTTACGAGGAAAAAAACAATTTAACATTAACACCGACATTACCATCGATACCGATGTTGAACAGGCGTTAATTGCCAATAATTGGTCAGGCAATGTACGTGAAATGGAAAATATCATTGATCGCGCCCTGATATTGGCAGACGAAGGCCACATTACCTTTTCTGATATGCCGTCCAGCATCACCATGGTCGACTTTACAGAGCCAAACGTAGAAAATATAGCAGTGTCTGGAATCCACTCTCACGGAATTTCAGACAAAATTCCGGCACATATTAACACCGCAAATGCGATCGATGCAGGCACCACACTCTCCTTGCGCGATCAAGTCAGACAATTTGAAAGCAGCATCATTTACCAAGCGATTCAACAAGCAGCTGGCGACCGCCGCATCGCCGCGCATAAGCTAGGGATTGGATTATCTAGTTTATACCGAAAAATCGATGAATTTGAAACTTTTGGATTAGCACAAGCAGAAAAAAATAGCTAAAAAAATAATAGTTTATGCCAAATCAATGAATGAGCAACTTAGATGAAATTGGATTGACTCCACTACATCTAGTTATTATCATCAAATATGTACTATATATTGATTTGACTCCCCAAAAAACGGCGCCTGATGGCCTTGCCGATTCATCTCAGTATGAACACGACATGACCATTCGACCTACCTGATTTTGGAGCTATCTTGACACATAATATTATTTCATTCCTAACGCAGGTAACCAAACGTGATGGCAGTATGCAGCCATTTAACATAGAAAAAATTGCATCTGCGATTTTGCGTGCGGGACAAGCGACAGGGGAATACGATGCGCAGGTAGCGCAGGAACTCACGATGCAAGCTGCACTCCAGCGCATCTATTTGCCAAATCACACTGCTCCACATATAGAGCAAATTCAGGATGTGGTTGAAACGCTGTTATTTGATGCGGGCTACCGTCGCACCTTGCGCGCATTCATCGTTTATCGTGAACAACACAAACAACTGCGCAATGACCATAAAACCCTGATTGATGTGGAATCATCCATCAATGAATATCTGGAACAACGCGATTGGCGCGTCAATGCCAATGCCAATCAAGGTTACTCGCTGGGTGGTTTGATTCTCAATGTGTCAGGCAAAGTGATTGCGAATTACTGGCTCAACCACGTTTACCCTCCTGAAGTAGGTGAAGCTCATCGCAATGCGGATATGCACATTCATGATTTGGATATGCTAGCTGGCTATTGCGCCGGATGGTCGCTACGTACCTTGCTAACAGAAGGACTCAATGGTGTTCCCGGAAAAATAGAGTCGAGCCCCCCCAAACACATGTCCAGCGCCATCGGGCAAATTGTTAATTTTCTTGGAACTTTGCAAAATGAATGGGCTGGCGCTCAGGCATTCAGCTCGTTTGATACCTATATGGCGCCGTACATCCGCAAGGACAAGCTCCATTACAGCGACGTCAAACAATACATTCAAGAACTTATCTACAATCTGAATGTCCCTTCACGTTGGGGAACACAAACCCCATTTACTAACTTGACATTCGATTGGATATGCCCGGAAGACCTGCGCCAACAAACTCCCATCATTGGCACATCCGAAATGCCGTTCACGTATGGCGATCTGCAAGTCGAAATGGACATGATCAATCGAGCTTATATTGAAATCATGATGGAAGGCGATGCCAAAGGACGCGTGTTCACCTTCCCTATCCCAACTTATAATATTACGGATGATTTCGACTGGCACAGTCCCAATGCCGAACTCTTATTTGAAATGACGGCGCGCTATGGCCTGCCCTACTTTCAAAATTTTATCAACTCCGAATTAAAACCCAACATGATCAGATCCATGTGTTGTCGTTTACAGCTAGATCTACGTGAACTACTCAAACGTGGCAATGGGCTGTTCGGGTCAGCAGAACAAACCGGTTCGCTCGGTGTCGTCACATTAAATTGCGCACGCCTAGGCTATCTCTACCGCGGCAATGAAGCCGGTTTACTGCAACGCGTTGATGAATTGCTCGAACTGGGGAAAACTAGTTTAGAAATCAAACGTAAAATCATTCAACGGCACATGGACAATGGCTTATTTCCATACACCAAACGCTATCTTGGTACGCTACGCAACCATTTCTCTACGCTCGGCGTCAACGGCATCAATGAAATGATACGTAATTTCAGCTCGGACAAGGACGACATCACCAGTACAGATGGTATGGCACTGGCGCTGCGTTTGCTAGATCATATTCGCGCTCGCCTGCTGGCATTTCAGGATGAAACCGGCCACATGTACAATCTCGAAGCAACGCCGGCAGAGGGGACCACCTACCGTTTCGCCAAAGAAGACCGAAAACGCTTTCATACCATTCTACAGGCAGGCACCCCAGACATGCCTTACTACACCAACTCATCACAGTTACCGGTCGGATTTACGGATGACCCATTTGAAGCGCTAGAACGGCAAGACCTATTACAACGCAAATACACTGGTGGCACCGTGCTTCATCTGTACATGACGGAGCCCATTTCCAGTCCCGATGCCTGCCGCACCTTAATCAAACGAGCATTAAGCCGCTTTAAATTACCGTACATTACGATCACCCCTACTTTTTCCATATGTCCGAAACATGGTTACCTTGGCGGCAGCCACGCATTTTGTCCAAAATGCGATACCGATCTGATCAACCACAAACAACGCGAACAACAACGCGCCACACTCCATCAGGAATAACGATGAACAAGCTAAATAGCATTGAAATAGCGAACAACGTGATAACGACACCAGCCACTTCCGCGATTCATGGTGTCATTCTCAACGATGCAGAACGCCAACCCTGTGAAATCTGGACACGCGTTATGGGATACCACCGACCAGTATCATCATTTAATACCGGAAAAAAAGGAGAGTTCCATGAGAGAACCTATTTTATTGAATCCTGTGCTGAGCCACACATTTAATAAACAAGCTAAAACACTGAATATCGGTGGCATTACTGCGTTTACTGCCACCGACTATCCCGGAAAATTGGCCTCCGTACTTTTTGTACAAGGATGCCCATGGCGCTGTGCATACTGTCAAAATCCACACTTACAAGAACGTAAGCCGGCTGACGCGGCGGCAAACATACCTTGGGAACAGATAATGGCATTACTCCAACGGCGTATTGGATTAATTGATGCTGTAGTATTTAGCGGTGGCGAACCCACCATGGATCCGGCGCTGCCACATGCCATCAACGAGGTTAAACAACTGGGATTCCAAATTGGTCTGCATACTGCGTGCATCTACCCTCGTCAACTACGCGATATTTTGCCACTAGTTGATTGGGTCGGTTTCGATATCAAAACGGGATTCGATGACTACGAAGCGATCACCGGAATCCCCCATAGTGGCCGTCAAGTCAGCGACTGCCTGAATGCCATTATAGCCAGTGGTGTTGAGTACGAATGCCGTACCACCATCCACCCCAGTCTACACCCCGAAACCCAACTCATTGCCCTCGCTCATAGCTTGGCACAACGCGGAGTCAAAAATTACGTATGGCAATTATTCCGCGCACAGGGATGCACTAATAGCAAGCTACCGCCGTCACCGCTCGGCTACCCCAGTCTTGAAACAATCTGTTTGGTCACTGGGTTATTTTCCACATTCTCACTACGTCATGCCAATTAACTGGCAAGCAGTTACAAAACCACTGTTTATTTTTACAGTTACTGTTTGCATATACAGTTGTTTTGGTTTAGGATAGACTCTACTAAAGACGACCTAACTACTCAGTTAAAGGACTTCACTGACCATGACTTACCTGAATAACACGACGCAATCATGCACAAGCCCAGTTACCACCTCTGGAACAAGTGCTGGAATAAGTGCAATATCAACCACGTTTAATCATCGGTTTGGCCAACGTGAAATTAGTATTTACCATGATTTTCGTAAACGCTTTTACCCTACCAATAAACTGATTGATTGCCGTGCCGGCGTTAATCCAGGTCATGTTGAAGTACTGCTATTATCACGATGGCTAATTGTCTTCTCTGAGGCACGCAGCAGAACAGAACTCAGGCATACATTCCGACATTCACGGTAACTGTTCACTGCAACACAAACACATTGCAATTACCGAACACGACTCCACATAGGCGCGGTTACTAAGCTGTATTTACTAAGCTGTAGTACTATAATCTGTATTACTAACCTGCATATTCACACCACGAAGGAATCTCATGTCAATTTCTATGTACAGCACTTCCATTCCCGTCTTCAAGCAAATGCTCGTCAGCATGAGTCAAATTTTAGCCAAAGCCGAAATTCACGCAACGGCAAAGAAAATCGATCCGAACGTTTTGTTGCAAGCGCGTTTGTACCCAGATATGTTCCCACTGCTTCGGCAAGTACAAATCGCAGCAGATTTTGCCAAAGGTGTCAGTGCCCGTCTTGCTGGTGTTGAAGTGCCAAGCTACGAAGATAAAGAGCAAAGCTTCGCCGACATACAAAACCGCATTAATACCACGCTGGCATTCATCGATTCACTGACACCAACACAGTTTGAGAACAGTGAAAACCGTGAAATCATTACCCGTCCAGGTACAGATAAAGAACGGAAATTTACCGGCCAGTCCTATTTAATCAGCTATGGACTACCGCAATTTTTCTTCCATGTCACGACCGCCTATGCGATTCTGCGCCACAATGGCATCGAAATCGGCAAAGGCGATTACATGGGTGTGTAACTCATTGGCGTTGCTTATTGGCGTTACTCATTTGCGTTACATTGGCGTTACTCATTGGCGTTACTCATTGGCGTTAATTAACTGCTTATAGCCAACTGGCGGATGCCTCAATCCAACGACTCATCCGCCCACCACACCGGCTGCAATATTAATTGACAGCCCGAGGATGGCCATATTAAACCAAAAACTTAATACTGATTGTGCCAATGCAACTTTACGTATAGAACGAGAAGCTAGGCTCACATCCGAGGTTTGCGCTGCAACTGCGATAGTAAATGAAAAATATAAAAAATCACCATAATCAGGATGAAGTTCCGAATCAGGAAAATGCAAAGCACGATTTTCTTTTGGAGAGCGATAATACAAGCGAGCATAGTGAAAGGTAAAAAGTGTCGCCACTAGGCACCATGAACCGAGGACCGTCAACAATGTAATAACATAATGAATTACCTTATCAAGAGGCGCGAGGTTTTTTATTGTTCCAAGTTCAAGAATAATCGCTACCAGACTAGCCACTGCCGCAGCCGCCAACACAATTAAAATAAGCACGGCTGCTTCATCTTCCTGATCCGCTAAAATAGCAACGCGTGCAGGGGTGGTATGCGCTATCAGCCAAAAAATAAACGTCAGATACGACCAGACTGCCGCATTCCACCCACACAAACTCCGTGTCCAGATACTCCATGACTGTGGCAAAAAAAATACAAGAACCAGCCCAAACAAAAAAGCCGAGATCAAACGCGGCCGATTTTTTAATAATGAAATACACATCAACAACTCCAATAATGAAACAATGCGTAAAGTACAGTTACAATTAAACATCTTCTGAACATTTTTTATTCGAATTTCATCCATTTATTGTGTCATAATTTACATTACGCACTATAGGTTAGCAGTAGAACTCATCGATTACACCTACAGGCACGATTAGAGGTTACTTTGGAACGACTCACTACATTCGCTCACTCAACATACAATACTGCCAACCTACATTTATTTAATGATATAACAGACATCAATCAGGAACTCATCAGCAAAATAATAGGCGACTGCGACATTGTATTAGCGCGAGCGGATGATCCGGTAATTACAGCGCAAAGCAGTGATGCACGCCTGTATATTGTATTGTATGGCGCATTAGCAGTCATACCTAATGAACATACTAGCAATTCCATGGGAAATATTCAGTTTTTGCCGGGAGAATGTGTCGGAGAACTATCAGTACTCGATGAAGAAGCACATCAATATACCATCAACGCTGTAGTCGATACGCAATTACTGGTCATTGAAGCAAATGTATTGTGGCGATTGATTGATGAATCCAATGGAGTAGCGCGCAACTTGCTCAGACTGCTCTCCTTCCGCATCCGCGCGACCAATGCACAACTGCGACGTAAGCAAAAAGTAGGGGAATTCTATCGGCAACTCTCCATGATTGATGGTCTGACTGGGCTCAATAACCGTGCATGGCTCAATAGTCAATTACCCAATCTGATGTTGAACTCTCAGTCAACAGGAAAACCGCTATCCCTTATCATGGCTGATTTGGATCATTTTAAACACTTTAATGATACTCACGGCCATGTATTAGGTGACGATGCTATCCAAACTGCGGCAAAAGTTCTCAATTCCGCTTTACGCCCGACTGACTTTGCAGTACGTTACGGTGGCGAAGAATTGATGGTAATACTACCAGATACCACGCTAAGCTCGTGCTACATGGTGGCGGAACGCCTGTGTAACAAACTACGTAAATCAACGGTATTTGTCAATAGCACTATCCCACTACCTCACATCACTGCATCGTTTGGTGTGGCGACACTCACTCATGAGCACGATTTCCATAGTTTTATCACTCATGTCGATGAAGCCTTATACCGCGCCAAAAATGCCGGACGAAATCAAGTATCCTACTAAGGATTTTACTAAACGGCATACACAATAAACCACAACACTACCGCCATTATGCTCGCAGCGCTGTGTTTTCAATAACAACTGATCAAAAACGATAACCCAGCGAAATTTGACCCACCAAGGGGTTCAAGGTTGTATCAATAGATTGCCCAGTCGACAAATGCGTTGTTGTCTTCAAATACGATTTATTGATTGAAGCATCCAGATACCACTTGCTATTAATCCAATAGCTAACGCCGAGCTGCGGTGTCAATCCCCATGCATTATCTACGACAAACGTCGTCGGCGGTCCGCCAGGATTGGTTAATGCAGTTAACAAACCATCACCTGTTTCCTCCTGAAAACGAACATACGTCAGCCCCAAGCCCACATAAGGACGAAACACTGCTGATGCGTCCCTAAACCGGTACTGTCCAAATAATGTTGGCGGCAGCTGTTGCACTGTCCCAATCACACCTGCACCCTGAATCGAGCCCGCGGCGAACATATTATGTTTTAATGGCAAACCGGCATAGAACTCCGCCGAAATATGATCGGTATACATATAAGTACCCGATAATAATAAGGTGCCAGCCCCTCCCACATCTACTTTCGTCTGTGGCAAACTCGGTGCCGACATAGTGCCGCTGCTGACCTGCGGATCAAAGTAGGAATACCCCACTTTGACCATCATAGTTCCAGCAGTTTGTGCCTGAACGCCGACACTTGCTGACAGTAATACAAGCGTCAACCCTGCGTTGATGTAATGCTTCATAGTGTCTCCTGTATTTTTAGTTATACCATCTGTGTTCACGTAGTCCGTCACCCCAAGCGAGGGCTTACAACCACCCTTTAATGGCCATTTGGCTTGACACGTAGCGCGCCAATAACAAATTCCCATAAGGAGTTGGATGCACGGTATCCGCAAATTGGTAATGACTAACATCACCCGCGACAACATTAGATGCATTACACACCAATGACGAACCCAATGCATTCACTGAAGGTGACAAATTACATGCTGGCGTTGTCACATTGGTTAAGCCATAAATCGCTGGATTTTTAACTTGATCGGCGGAGATGGCATGTGCATCCACATAAAGGACATTCGGCCCAGCCACTAAACCTGATTGCAACTGGGTATTGAACGTCGTGACCATCGTATTAATCAATGCTTGTGAACCCGGCGCTGCAGCCTCTGCACTTGTGCCCATCGGCGTGGTCGAAAGATCTGGCAAATTGACAACGACTACATAGTGAGCCCCTTTCCCCACTAACAAATTATTCACATATCCTGCCAATTCTCCCCCAGCTTTCCCCATCGCCGTTACCGCGGCTGTCGGAGTAGACACCTGATTGGCAACAGCTGTAAATTGTAAAATCGCATCATTTCCACCAGCCAAAACAAACACCACCTCATTCCCGCTAAATGCGCCGCTATGCAATGCAAGATGATTCCCAATTTGGGTTACTACGGGGATAGTTAACTGACCAAGAATGGCATTTGATCCTCCTAACAACGCATTGCCGGGACCAACCGCATTCGTCACGCGGGCTCCTCCCATCGCATAGGAAGTACAAGTGGGATGTAAGGTAATTGGCACAGAAAATCCGGGACCTGAACCCTGCAAGCCAGTTTCTGCCGCACACAACGGTGTTTGCCCCAGTGTCGCAGTAATTAACTCCGTCCAGTTAGATGGCGTAGGAGCACCATTAGTCTGTGAGTTGACCGTATAGTGGCCGCCTCCCAACGCAGTAATAGCACCGACGTTATAACTACCTACATCACTTAAACTATCGCCGAACGTTACCACGGAAGAAAACTGAATTTTAGTCACCTGATTACCACCACCTCCGCCGCCACAACCAGCCAGTAAAGCGATTGATAATAGTGAAAGTGGTGCGAGCGCTAATTGATATTGACGCATTTTGTCTCCTCTTTAACTTTTATTATGAGAATATTTTTTTGATGATCCAACATCACCAAATAGAACGACCGTCCTTTTTGATGATGCTTAGTATGTCACTTGAACATAAAGATGGCTAGGAAGAACTTGACTTTAGAGGAAGCTCTCACATTTCAACGACAAAGTAATTTAATTTTCGATTGAACTTTAAATAGGATGACTGTCTATAGTGCGTCAAGCATGTTTAGAAATTTCCATGCATCAACCGGCAATCCTTCTCTTGAAAGTACTCGCATGTACATTTTTTGCGGTCACCATGCCACACCTACCCGGCGGGCACATCATGGATTTTCACTCATTGAAGTGCTCATTTCACTCAGCCTACTCAGTCTTGGCATTATCACTACCCTTGCCATGCAATTGACAGCATTACGCACCGCGCGACAGTCAAACTACAACGGAACAGCAATGCAATTTGCCAGTGAAATGGCGGACATCATCCAGACTGATCAGTTACAACAAAAAAAATCAAGTCACTATAATCCGCATGCATTCGTATTTTTCAGTGCTAGCATACACAGCGTCACTCACTGCACCACCACGTGTAGTGCATACGAGATACGTCAGGACGTCGTGGCAAAATGGAGCAAACGCTTACAACAAGCGCTGCCACATGCAAAATCCGTCATCTGCCAAGATGGACTTAGTCGCAAAAAACCAACAGCGCAAGCAAATTGGCAATGCACACCCACCACCACAGATCACGCAGAAATGGTAATTAAAATTGGTTGGCCAGAGTCAGGGGATGATGCCTTTTCTTTTCCTCCAAAAATTATTTTGGCGGTTGCACCATGAATCAAACCGGCTTATCTTTACTGGAACTACTCATTACTATCACGTTGGGACTCTTTATTACCCTCGGCCTGAGTAGCTTTTTACTCGCAAGCAAAACCATATATGTAACGCATATGGAAAATGCACTTATGCATGACACGGCTGCAACGGCATTTCACACGATCGCCCACGCCATACGCCAAACCGACTATATCCCTTGGGATACCACCAGTCTCAATCTTGACATCATGTCTGAACTCAGCCCCGGCATCACAGGATTAGATGAAAAAAGCCTCAGTGCCACCAGTGAAGACATCCGTTTCCCAGTCCATAGCACCGCCCATTCCAGCGATATTCTGGCATTACGGTTTTATGGCTCTTCCCAACCCACTTCGACTAGTGCACGTACCTCGGCAGCACACATTGCAGACAATACCATTCAAAATTGTGCAGGCTTTGGTATTGCCGCACCTGAAAATACCCAAACAGAACGCGCTTGGAGCATCTACTATGTTGCCACTGGCGCCACCGGCGAACCTGAATTATTTTGTAAGTATCAAGGAAAAAAAGGCTGGCGTGCAACAGCTATTGCCCGAGGGATCGCGTCGTTTCAGGTACGCTATGGATTCAATCATACCAGCACTGATTTTATGAGTGCCAGCCAACTCCATGCGCTTGATGCAGCATTGCCTCTGACAGGATCAACACCCTCTGCCCGTACCATCGAATTACATCAAAAAAGTCATTGGAAAAAAGTCACTAGCGTGCAGATTTCCATCTTATTACGAAGTGCCAAAATTGCAGGCTCCCATGCCACGTCCCTCAACAAGGCTTTGCTTCAACGCACCCACGGAGAACGACTCCAGCGTGTGTTCAGCATCATTATCCAACGACAAAATTTTGCATATTAAATACAAACATACTCCTGCCATAACACGATGATTTCTGCACTTTCCTCGACCCTGCGTCACCAAGCACAGTTAAACTGTGCAAGATCCAAACTGCCCACGTTAAAAAACAATCGCGGCGCCATCCTGATCGTAACGCTAGTGCTATTACTCATCATTTTCATGTTAGGAATGTCCATGAACAACATCGTATCCATGGATAAAAAAATTATCGCCAATAGAATTGACTATCAGATCGCATTTCAATCTGCCCAGTTAGCACTAGATGATGCCGAAACAGATATTGACGCCTCACTCAACAATCACCTGTCACGTAGCGCACTATTTTCTCCCGTGTCATCTAAGGGATTCAATGCACCCTGTCAACAAGGTACGCACAATCGTTATCAGGGGCTTTGTTATGCCATCGTCACGACCACAGCGCCAACCAACACCACCAAACTGACAAGCATTCCAATGTGGAAAAATAGCCATATTGAGCGTGATGATGATCAATCTATCTCCATTGCTTACGGACGATTTACCGGACAGACAATCCCAACCGGAGGTCGGCTTACCGCTAAACTACCGCGTTATATGATCGAACTTATTCTAGATCCACTACCTAATACTATTTACCCAGCATCACATTCCTCCACATCCTATCTCTATCGCATTACTGCAATCGGATTTGGTAACAACCCAAAGAGTCACGTCGTATTACAAACAATCTACCGTAAGGCAATGCCCACCCTCACTCCTAATATCCCCTACGGACGTATTAGTTGGAAAGAAATTATAAATTGGGTTGAACTACGTAACGCATCATGATATCCACAACAAAAAAAAATGGGGTTACCTTGCCGGAACTCCTTATCACGATCGCGATCATCTCAGTCTTAGTGATATCAGGGTTGCCACGTGTATCTTTGACATTACAAAAAATACGTGTACTCTTAGCGACCAATGCATTACATAACGCAATTAATTTGACACGATCTGAAGCCATCGCCAAAAATCGCCGGATTGATCTAATTCCAATCGATGGACGTTATTGGGAAAACGGATGGGTCATTTTTGTGGATAGTAATAACAATCAGCGCATGGATAGGGGTGAGACACCTATTTATTCCCATGAAGCACTTCACAGCAGCATACGCATCACCACCCATTTTACCGATTTAAAAAAGCATTACATTGCTTACAATGGCAATGGACGAACACAAACCAATGCTAGTAGTCAGCAACCGCAGGTCGGTACGATTGCGCTAACTGCAGGTGACTACGTGCGCCGCATTCATTTAAATTTTTCTGGTCGAGCACGTGTAGCTGATTGATAAATGATCAGAATTTTTTAGTGAACTGAGCAAAAATAAACCCCGTGTGTACTCCCGCCATTTCACATAGCACTCTAGGAGCGTAGGTGATTGTTAGTCCCATACCAGAAGGTGGATTATCCAAATGCAATAGCGGTAATGGAACCACAACCCATTTACGTTCGCCGCCCCATTTAAACGTACGCCACATCGCAAACAAGCCAGCTCCCGGATCGATTGTAGTACTCGGTGTCGACATCAAGCTCGTAAAACTAGCGATGCCAGTATACGCACCCTGCACACCAAACGAATCTTTTAGTGTACCGAGTGTGTACACTGGATACCAAGCTGAATTTATTACTTCAGGAGAATATTCAATACCTGCCCCCCAATTATCCTGCGTCCATTCATGACCTTGTGGCGGAGAGGAAAAATGATGGCTAAATCCCGAAATTTCAAGAGTCCAAGGACTGCTAGACATATCAATAAGGCTATCATCAGCATAAACAGAACCCGCTACAATCACCATGCAAAGAGCGGTAAAAATATATCTCATCATCAGGATTTCATTGATTGTTTATACAAGGTCACGAAATTGTCTCTGTCCAACAAAATTTGCCAACACACGATACCAAAGTCGCATTTAATACAAAGACACACCCAACTAATCCCTATGCGAGATTCATTCACTCAAAAACCACAATCACCATCACCATCAAGGTAATCATGAAGGAAGTTTAGTCACGCATCCAAATATTGCGATGACACTCTGCAAGCAACTGTACAAAGTGAGACAACGACATTGCCATTAGAGAAATGATGTAAAAATAGCGAAATTAGCCAGACTTCCTACGACGCTGCAAAATTACGGTAAAATCCTCTACCTTAACTTCAGAAAAAACACTCGCATGGAAACACCATCAGATCAAGACGCCATGCAAGTCGCCTTAGAATGGGCGCAAAAAGGCATGAATACCACCACACCGAATCCACGTGTAGGGTGTGTCATCGTACAACAGGGAAAAATCATCGGTGTTGGCCACACCCAACCGGCGGGTCAGGCACATGCAGAAGTTCAAGCATTGCGCAACGCAAGCAGTCAACAGATAGAAGTACGTGGCGCTACCGCCTATGTCACACTAGAACCTTGCAGTCATTTTGGGCGCACTCCCCCCTGCGCTGATGCCCTGATTGCATCCGGCATAGCGCGGGTGGTCGTTGCCATTCTCGATCCTAACCCACTGGTTTCAGGACGTGGTGTGGCGCGTTTACGCGCAGCAGGTATCACGGTGGACTGCCCTGTATTAGAACAACAGGCGCATGAGATCAATATTGGTTTTTTTCAGCGCATGCAAACCGGAAAACCTTGGGTACGCATGAAAGCCGCCGCAAGTCTGGATGGAAAAACTGCACTTTTAAATGGTCAAAGCCAATGGATTACCAGTGCCCAAGCGCGTGCTGACGGGCATCATTGGCGTGCCCGCGCCTGCGCCATCCTCACAGGTATCGGCACCATACTCGAGGATGACCCGCAATTAACCGTACGCGCATTAACGGTAACACGACAACCGCTACGAGTGATCGTCGACAGTACTTTGCAAACCCCAGTTCAGGCAAAAGCATTAGTCGGTGGCGCTTTGATTGTGCATGCAATGGCACCCGATCAAGATAGCGTAAGTCAACTACGACAAGCGCAACTACGTGCTGCCGGTGCTGAATTACTGTATTTACCTGATCCACACGGCAAGGTTGATTTGGCAGCACTGATGCTTGAACTCGGTCGGCGGGAAATTAATGAACTTCATGTCGAAGCAGGCGCAAAATTAAATAGCTCCCTGATTCGTGCTGGCTGCGTGGATGAACTCCTACTTTATGTTGCACCATGTCTGTTAGGTGAAGCACGCTCCTTGTTTTCTTTGCCGGCATTGACGGATCTATCAAAACAAACACGTTGCTATTTTCATGAAGTGCAGCAAATTGGTCCAGATTTACGCCTGTTAGTACGCTTTCACCCCACCACAATAAAGTGATTATTATGTTTACTGGAATCATTGCTGCTGTTGGCCATATCGCCTCAGTCACACCACTTAGCACCACCACAGACAATGCACAAGCTGGCTTGCGCTTAACCATCGATGCTGGCGTTCTTCCTCTTGCGGATGTGATGCTTGGTGATTCGATTGCAATTAATGGCGCATGCATGACAGTCGTCAGTAAATCGGATCATCAATTTTCCATCGATATCTCACGTGAAAGCCTCAATTTGACCACTGGTCTGGATCAAATGGGTCCTGTCAATCTGGAAAAAGCACTCACATTGGCTGATCGTATTGGTGGTCATTTGGTGTCTGGTCATGTCGATGGATTAGGCCGTGTAATTAAATTTGAGCCCATCAATGAATCATTTGAACTGATCATTGCTGCACCGCTTTCTTTGGCAAAATATCTCGCGCACAAAGGTTCGGTCGTTATCAATGGCGTGTCTCTCACCGTCAATAGCGTGGTGGACCATCCCGACCACTGTGCGTTCTCTATCAATTTGATCCCACACACCATCGCCGTGACGACGCTCAAACACTTACGCGCCGGAAGTAAGGTCAATCTTGAAATTGACCTGATCGCACGGTATTGTGAACGGATGCTGAGCTACCAACATCCGGGCTGAGTTCAAGAACAAAAATGCCATTATGGCAGCGCGGAAGATCCCATACGACGAATGATGAGATTCGTTCGTTTTTCCAGATAAACGGAACCGCGATTTTGATCAAAATAACGGGGATTAGGCAGCATAACAGCCAGTCTTGCCGCTTGTGAAGCGCTAAGATTGGCGGCTGAAATACCATAATAATGACGCGCTGCCGCTTCGGCGCCATAAACGCCATTCCCCCACTCCACCACATTCAAATAAATTTCAAAAATCCGCTCTTTATCCATTACGGCTTCCAGCATGAAGGTAATGATGAACTCTTGCGCCTTACGTATATAACTACGCTGACCGGATAAAAAAAGATTTTTTGCCAATTGCTGAGTGATGGTCGAACCTCCAGAAACAACGCGCCCTTTTTTGGAGTTTTTTTCGTAGGCATTTTCCATCGCTTTCCAATCCACACCTTCATGGTCAGAAAAATGGGCATCCTCCGAAGCAATAATCGCACGCTTTAACTGTGTTGAAATACGCTCATACGGCACCCATTTTTGCTGCAATTTTGCATTTGGATTTTTTTGCTGCAGAATAGATAACTGATGACGCATAAATGACGTAGATACAGGATTATGATTTACCCACCAGCAAACTAGTAGAAAAAAATAACACTGCACAGCCAACAACAGCAACAGCGCACACCAACCGATTCGGGAAAAATAAGTCGACATCCAGCTACACTTTTGCTAAAAGTGCAGTTGTATCGGGGCGAATGCCGCGCCAGCCATAAAAAGCCTCGGCTGCTTGCTCTACCAACATACCCCAACCATCCCGTGGAATAGCACCATGTTCACGTGCAAATACCATAAACCGGGTTGGTTTATCCGCATACATCATATCGTAGGCGAGACATGACGGCCCAAATACATGCGCTGGCACAGCAGGAATTTGCTCAGACAGACTAGCCGAAGTAGCATTAATCACCACATCAAATGCCCCCGCCAATTGCGCTAACTCACAACTAACGATAGGACCAAATTCAGCAAACTGCTGAGCTAGTAGCTGCGCTTTTTCTATGCTACGATTTGCAATCACCAGCTCACGTGGCTGACACTTCAGCAAGGGCAATAAGGCTCCGCGTGCAGCACCGCCTGCACCAAGAAGTAAAATGCGCTTCGACGCTAGGTTAATACCGGCATTTTTACAAATATCCATGACCAGACCGGCACCATCGGTATTATCACCATAGATACCCTTATCTGAAAAACGCAGCGTATTCACCGCACCAGCAGCCTGAGCACAAGGGCTCAATTCTGTAGCCAAATTAAATGCTTCCAATTTGAACGGAACCGTCACATTGGCTCCACGTCCACCAGCAGCAATAAACTGCCGCACCGTCTCGGCAAACCCATCTAAAGGTGCCAACAAGGTTTGATACTGCATCTCTTGCCCACACGTGCTGGCAAATTGTTGATGGATATATGGCGACTTGCTATGCCCTACCGGGTTACCTATTACAACGTACTGATCCACATCAACCTCCTTTTAATTCTGTTTCCAAGGCTTGTTCCCGTGTAAACTTAAAGCGGGCAATCACCACCCATAAATCATCTTTATCCGTTGAGCGCATATTACTCGGAAAAACACCAAATGGTGCCGAGCGCCGAACAATACGCAACGCGGCATTATCTAGCGCACTGTTACCCGATCCCTTTTGAATACTCGGCCCGCCTTCTTTTTCATAAATACTACCATCCTGAAAAATCGGAATATACACGATCAGCTCACCGTACAATTTTTGTCCGTTTTTTTGCGGAAAATTAAGCGTGCCAAATTTCTCAATGCGCTGCTGGAAATTTTTATAGTACTGTGCGTAACCCACTTTTTGTGTGCTCGGCGTAATAAAACTTTTTCGAGGTCGCTTATTTTCATCCTCAATCCGTTGAGAAATTTCAGCGGTTCTGCGCGCAATCGCATGCTGACTATCATTCGCATCCTCACCATTCGGCTGTAACTCAGATTGATCACGTTGACGCTTATCTTCCGCCACGGCAGTCTTGAATGTACTATTCCTCCGGGTTTGATCCAATAATTGCTTCTGTAAATCCTCTAATTCCTGAATTTTACGGCGCGTCTCAACAATGGCATCGCCATCTCTGTTTTCACGCATATCCGGCAACGGTGATTTAGCACGCCCAGTATCCGCATTACCGCCACCATCAAGATTAGCTTGCGCCAATGCTTCAGCCTTCAGTGGAGCACGGTCATGGCTGGCATTGACCAAAACCACTTCCAAGCCAGGATCAGTCACCGGATGTGGCAATACCGTTGGCGCGACAAAATGAATGAGCAATAACACACCATGCGCGAACACAGAGACAGCCAAAGCAATAGTAAGAGTCCGGTTTTGCAAGATTATCTCTGATTTTCCATAAGGGGTAATCGCAGTGATTAATTAAGTTAATTGACGAAATTAATGCATTGCCGACGGTGGAAGAGCTTCTATTAAGGCACTGTTTTCTAATGGAACCTGCAATTGATCAGTCAACTCACTCTCTGCATCCAAATCAACAAGGTCCTGTTCCGCCTCGAGGTCTGGCAAGCTTGAATTGACCGTATCGGCCAGTTCAGCCTCCTCAGCTAGCGCTTCTTCCGCTTGCGCCTCTTCAGCTTCCGCTTGCTCCGCTTCCGCCGCATTCACACTATCCGGAGCCGCAATTAATTCCAAAAAGCGTGCCTCCAGCGTCAAATCAAGCTCATCCCAACCAATAATATCCAATTTAATCCGTGAACCACGCGCCATCGCGGGCATACCAGATAAGCGAATCACTAATGGAATATCGGCCAATCGCACTACTTCGTCTTTCAAGACAACAGCCTCAACATGCTTAGCGCGTTGCTGCTGCCATTCTTGTGCAAACCAACGTAAGCACCAGTAGCGTTCCATATTTGACTGAAAATCATTATATCCAGCATACGCAGCATCAAAACCAGACACGATCGCAAATAAATCTGCATCGCGCGGTTTGAACGGCGCCACCAACGGCGCAGTAACACCGTGCGTAATACACGCCATGATTTGCCATTGATTAATTAAATCAGGATAGCGACGCAACGGCGACGTACTCCAAGCATATTGATCAACACCCAAACTTTGATGAGGTGCAGCATGCGTCAACATCCGAACCTGCATTCGTGCTGCCCACCCGCCACTCCCAGCGCCCTGACTCCGATAAATACCTGGAATCCCATGATCGGCCATCAATTTACCCCAAGTACTATTTGCAAAAATCATCAACTCAGCAACAATTTTATCCAACGGCGAACCACGTTTTCTAGCAACAATCGACACCACGTCATCATCAACATAAAAGTTAAAATCGACGCGATTATTTTGCTCCGGTCTCAAACCAAACCCAGCCCGCTTTGCCATGCGACCTTGTTCCAACACTTGCACCCATTGCCATAACACGGCAATATCTGATTTATGCTGATACTCACCACTACCTTCAGCCAGACTCTCTTCGGTAATCAACGCATCCAGATCATTGTTACGTAAATTGGCTGAAATTGGTACTGCCTCAATTTTACTTTCCGTACTGATCAAGGACCAATCCGCTGGATTCACCACTGCGTACAACGACACTGCCGGACGCGTTTGTCCTGCTCCTAACGTATACGTATCCACCACAGCATCCGGCAACATGGTAATTTTATCGCCCGGCATATACACGGTGGACATGCGACTACGTGCAATTTGGTCGATACTATCGCCGCGTGCAATGCCCAAAGCAGGTGCAGCGATATGTATACCAATCTGTATCATCCCATCTGGACGGATCGTTACCGACAAGGCATCATCAATTTCTGTTGTCGTGACATCATCAATCGAAAATGCCGCCACCTGCGCAATCGGCAAATCTTTAGGCAGTTCCAGTGCTGCCAACAGCGGAAAATCCGTCCCCTTTGGGAAAAATTCGGCAAGAAATCGGGAAAGATGCAATTCTTTAGCCGTAGCTATGCCGCCGACGGACAACATTAACCGCTCAGGACTAGTTTGTAATTCTGCACACGCGGTCGTCAACGCTTTGTACTCCAGCGTATTTTTATCTGGCTTAAACAACAGCTGTTGCGCCATAGCGTGGAGTGCGGGCGGTAAAATACCAGCCTTCAACTGCGCAACATAGTCGGCTTGCAATACTGCTTGCAAACGTTTTTTTTCTATTCCAGCCAGCGCCGCCTGGACCGATGCCGCAGGTGCTGCTTTATACCGACCACGACCTTTTTTATAAAAATAAATCGGGGCCGTGTGCAAACGAAAAATTAAACCAGCGGCCTGAGATGGCAACACGGTGCCACCAAAATATTCCGCACCTAATTCAGCGAATCCAAACTCTTCCTCGCCTGCAACTTCCCATAGAAAATCCAAATCGATCTCAGCAGCAATCGCGTGCGCTTCACGCAACAACACTTCTGCTGTAGGGCTAGAAAACTGCAATAACACATCACGCGTTTTAATTTTGCTGCGCTTGCCACTGGCGAGCTCGACCTGATACGACTCGGGAGTTTGCGACAGTACTGCACCCGCTTTAAAATCACCGGATTCTTCAAAAAATAAATTCATCAAACGCGTCTTTTTCTCATGAGGCAGAACTACCGCAATATCATTCCATAAGAAATGCCACCAAAGGCACTACCAGCGCACGACCCACAGAATCATGACCGCTGAAGCGATACTACGACAGCTCTTAGCTGTTAATTCGGCCAGACTGATGCCTGACCAGAGTTATTTTTTGGAACTGCTCCACACTGTACCAATACCATTAATTGGATTAATTTAATTGCATTAGCGCAATGTTGGACGCATTATTACATTTAATCGATCACTTTCACCACATCACGGCGCGCCAAGCAGCGTCATTTTACGAAAAAATCTGCCTTTTACACCTTATTTGTACGTTATTTTCATCTTATTTACGTCTCAATCCAAGAATAGGAGGTAAAAATAATTCTGTTACCAACATCACCCCACCTCGGCGAAAAAACAACGAACGTCGTGCAAATAGTGGTGTGGTATCACGCAACTCCATTTGATCACACACCAATTGCTGAGCACGCTGCACAAGCGGATGAGAGCGATACATCCGAGCGAACTGCAAGTCACCACGCGCTACTTGCGGATCACCAAACAGCGTAGTCCCCAGCGATTTTTCACCCAAACCACCAAACAACGGCCACTGGCTACGGGTCACAGATAATGGCAAAATAGTGTGTGCGTACACCACTGGCATAGCATCACAGTTCAGCAACACTTCACGTACATGCACCTTTTCTGGTCGCACCAAACCAATAACCGCGGCTTCATCCGCCCTGCATACATCCAGCTGCTGCCGCACCCGTCGCACCCGGAACGACTGACTATGCGCAATCAGTTTCGCTGTTAGCGACGCAGGATCCGTCAACCAATCGCCTATTTCATTTGGCGCTTGTACGCCATTGACGTGATTATGCCAGCGTGCTCTACTCATACGCAACCTAGCAGTTCAGATAGTATGCCGATTTTTTGTGAAAACGCCCGCATCAGCTTATACACCCGCCAGCATCACAAAATGCCATAACATCGTCAATATGCTGATCAAAATCAGAAATGCCATGATCACTTCCTTCAATCACGGTTTGTTTTGCACCAGCAAAATACGCCACCATTTCTCGCCAATCCAGTACTTCGTCCCCTTTAGCCGCAACCAAAAAATAGCGCTCAGGACGACTAATCCGTGCTACCTCATAGTGCATCAACTCGTCTACATACTCCGCTTTAAACTCGAATAATTCATCGCTATGAAACTGTGTTGAAACGCCAACATACGCCGCCAAATCACGCGGCGGCTGAACTGCCGGGTTCAACAGCACAGCACGGCATCCCAATTGCTCCGCCAGATAGGTCGCATAAAACCCACCCAACGACGAACCGACAATAGTCAACGAATTCGGATCTTGACCGGCACACAGTTGCTGCGCCAGCGCTATCGCCAGGGCAGGCGAAGCAGGTAATTGCGGGCACACATATTCCGCAGACCGCCCAGCTTGCTGCAAATAAGCCCCAATCATTTTGGCCTTCGATGAAAAGGGTGAAGAACGAAATCCATGTAAATATAAAATCATCATTATCCTTGTATCTAGGCAAACTTTAGCGCTAGTGCATCGAGTATCTTTTGATGAATACCACCAAATCCACCGTTACTCATCACCAAAATAACATCCCCGGAACGTGCTTCGACCACCACCGCCTCTTGCAACAATAGCAAATCATCAAAGCAATGCGCGCGCGCTCCCATCGGGGCTAAGGCTTCCGACAATGACCAACCCAAGGCATCACGACCGCTACTCGCACCATAGCTATACACCAGATCAGCCTCAAGCAAACTACCGGGCAATGCCGCTTTCATACTGCCTAATTTCATCGTATTGGAACGGGGTTCCAATACAGCCAGAATACGGCGATGCGTCGAGCCATCAACACCCGCATCCAAACTCGCTCGTAAGCCTGCCACTGTCGTCGCTATTGCAGTTGGATGATGAGCAAAATCATCAATCACGGTAATACCATTCACACTCCCACGTACTTCCATACGCCGCTTCACATTGTTAAACCGGCTCAATGCTTCCAGTGCCACTGCTGGTACCACACCAACATGATGTGCTGCCGCTATTGCAGCCAACGCATTTTGACGATTATGCTCACCCTGCAATTGCCAATCCAAGCGACCAACCGCTTTTCCGCAAAATTGCACTTCATCGCCTGACACATTCCAGCCTTGCGGCACACCAAACAGCACTTGCTCACTCCAGCAACCACGTTCCATTACCCGTTGCAAGGCAACTTCATTCCCATTCACAATAATGCGTCCAATACCCGGCACTGTGCGCACCAAATGATGAAATTGGGTTTCAATCGCCGCCAAATCAGGGAAAATATCAGCGTGATCGTATTCCAGATTATTCAAAATCGCAGTTTTAGCATGGTAATGTACAAATTTGCTGCGCTTATCAAAAAAAGCAGAGTCATACTCATCCGCTTCGATTACGAAAAAATTCGATGCTTCCGGAGGAACTGCTGCGCTGACAGAGGGTTCATCCGCTATTCCAGAAGCGACAGAACCACCCAAACGCGCCGAAATACCGAAATTAAGTGGCACCCCGCCTATCAAAAAGCCAGGTTGATAACCCGCTTCCTGTAAAATCCATGCCAGCATGGCTGAAGTTGTTGTTTTACCATGCGTACCAGCCACGGCCAGCACCCACTTACCGCGCAAAATATGTTCACCCATCCAAGCCGGTCCGGAACAATAAGGCAAACCACGATTCAAAATCGCTTCCATCAGCGGATTACCACGTGAAATGACATTGCCAATCACATACAAATCCGGTTCCAGGTCAATTTGCTCGGCGCCATAGCCTTCCACCAGCTCAATTCCTTGTGCACGCAGCTGCGTACTCATGGGCGGATACACATTCGCATCGCATCCCGTCACCTTGTGTCCGGCCTGCTGCGCCAACACCGCTAATCCACCCATAAAGGTGCCACAAATACCAAGAATATGAATATGCATAAATTGAGTTAAATCCAACCACTATAAATTATTAACCAGATGAGCCAATGGCGCACCTATCCTCACAGTCGACCTTGTACACGACCAAAACCCTGTCATTCTACCCGTTGTGCAAGGCTTAGGGTTATCATAGAACTGCTTCTGACTTTGGATAAGCTATTATGCAAACGAATATCATCAACGACAATAGCAATGAAAATCAACAGATTGACGACCGCATTCGCGCATGTCATGCCCTGTTTCTTAAAGATAAGCAACCAGTACACTTACAGCAACTACGCCAATTAGCACTGCGTACAATGGAAGAACTAGAGCAGTTTAATCCCTACCTGACTGGTGCTGTACTGAATGGCACAGTGAGTGAAGATAGTGATATTTATATTCAGCTCTATGTCGACAACAACAAAGATGTTGTTATATTTTTATTAAACAAGCACATTCAGTTTGAGGTATCTGAAACGCCGAACAAACGTGCACCCCGCCAACAATCGCAAGAAACGCTCAGTTTTATACGAGAAAATGAAGGAATTCATTTAATCCTGTTTGCAGTAGATGATTTAAGGCAAAATACCAGCAAAAAAACGCCACGTGCGAACCTGCAGACCTTACGCAAATTACTTCAAGAAAGTGAAACATGATACCACCACGCATTCAGCGCACCTTACTAACAGGCTTGATTGCTCTACTCTTTGCCGGTGGTGGAATGGCCTTGTCTGTCTATGTTTCCACAGAAAAATCCCACCTCAGCGACAACTTATACAAGCTTAGCCTACCCACTCTCGACGGTCAAAATAAAGCATTATCCGAATGGCGCGCTACACCGTTGGTTGTCAATTTCTGGGCAACATGGTGCTCCCCCTGCGTAGAGGAGATGCCCGCATTATCCGCATTGCAGACCGAACTTAAGCAGTCAGGCCAAGCAATTCAACTCATCGGCATCGGCATTGACAGTCCGGAAAACATCGCTGAATTCGCAAAAAAATACAAAATAACCTACCCCTTGTATATCGCAGGCATGCCAGGAACGCAATTATCACAACAACTAGGCAACCAAACCGGTGGATTACCTTTTACCATCATTATTAATAAATCTGGCGATATCGTCAAAACCTATAGCGGGCGTCTATCCATGCCAGCATTACGCAAGGACTTAGCGGGGCTATAACAACAAGAAAAATAACGATGCAACATCTACTTTTACATTTATTGTAAAAGGCAAAGGTGCGCCTCACGCCGCGTTTGGTACGTCATCAACGCAAACAAAGCGGCGCCAAGGACAAGAGCAACAACGGCCACCAGCAGCGATGCCGTAAACGATCCAGTCTGATGTACCAGTCGGGTCGCTAATGGCGGCCCGACAATCTGACCAAGACCATACATCGCTGTTTGCAAACCCATTAAACGACTTGCATGGTCACCTCGCAAGCGGCGCGCCTCACGCATGGCAAACAACACAATCAACGAAAATGGAAATCCCACTAGCAAACTACAGGCAATCAAACCAGCCACTGTCGGCCAGATAACACTACTTAAAATACCTGCTGCTTGCAACACATAAAATACACTCAATACCATCCGATTATCGATGTGAGCAGGAATCCGCATCGCCAACAATGCGCCGGTTCCCATAAAAAATCCAAACAAGGGCCAAAAAAAATCTGGCCAATGCGAACCGGGCAATGCTTGATGCGCAATAACCGGCAAAAAAGTCGCCGTAATAATGTACCCAAATCCAGCAATACCATATCCCACCACAAGTCCCGTTACCTCGCGTTGATGTCGCACACTTGCTTGTGTAGGTGGCAATTTATTAGGTACATTAGCTTGTAGACCCGGTGTACGAGCATGACCGGAAAACGTCGTCCAAATCAACGCCGACAACACCAGCGCAACAATACCAAACAATTGCCAGCCCTGATGCGCTGACCAGCCACAAGCCACCATCGCACTAATTGGCAAACCTGTAATCACAATACCAAACCCCGCGCCGGTAAACGTTACCCCTGCCAATCCAGGAGCACCTAATTGGGTCAACCGCTGCAAACACCAAGCGGAAGAAAATACCAACACCAATGCGCTCGCAATTCCGGCAGCGGCACGCAACAGGACTAGCACCCAAAGCGTCTGCGACATTCCCATACCAAAGGTCAATACAACCGTACCAACCAAGCCAAGGCGAATAAAATAAACGGGATTACCACGCAACATCATGCATAGTAACGCACCAAAAAAATACCCAATATAATTGACGGTCGCCAGCCAACCACCAGCAGTCAAATCCAACACGCCATCGTGCAACATCATCGGCAACAAAGGGGCAAACGCAAATCGTCCTATTCCCATCGCCACAGCCAATGCCACCGCACCACAGACAGCAACACGCCACGCTTCTTTGCGGGAAGTCATCATCGTCACCTTCTTTACACGTTATTGTTATAATTCACACAGATCATAATGCCATTCCACTTCACAAAAGAGTAAGTAGTGTACCGTGCCAACGGATTTCGTGTTTTAATTACCCGAATAGATTTCCAAACAGAACGATTTTACATAAGTCCATTGCATTTTACTTGCCAAAGACCGCTATTTAATGGCAAAGTGCGGCTATTGTCGTTAAGCTTCCCCTGATCCAGATAGGTAAATGGTAAACACTACCTCACGTATAGCTACAGCTAGCATGGGTAACTTAATCAGGGTATCACTGGGGTAAAAATACGACTACCGGACTTTATAAACGCTTAATTTATGCTTTTTTTTACCATTCAAAAACGATAATCTCTTCCATCTGCTTGCAATTCCCTTATAATTGCGGCGATTCCGAACAACATATCCAATACAATACTGGGGATTCACATGGATTTACGCAAATTAAAGACCTTAATTGACTTGGTAGCCGAGTCGGATATTGCCGAACTAGAAGTCACCGAAGGCGAAGGTAAAGTGCGCATCGTTAAAGCGTCCGCACAACAGCATCAGCAAGTCATGTATGTTCCACAACAAAACATGCAACAAGGCAATTATGCGCCTGCACCTGCGGTTGCTGCCGCACCAGCAGCAGCACCGGCACCCGTTGTACCGGAAGGCCATATTGTTAAATCACCAATGGTTGGTACGTTTTACCGCTCATCTTCGCCTGGCACTGCTGCATTTGTTGAAATTGGCTCGCCAGTCAAAGAAGGCGATACCCTATGCATCATTGAAGCCATGAAATTATTAAACGAAATCGAATCCGATTTCTCTGGCGTCGTCAAACAAGTTTTAGTTGAAAATGGTCAGCCTGTTGAATTTGGCCAACCGTTATTTGTGATTGGTTAGTCTTATTGGTTAGTCTTAGAACCAGCGAGCGAACCAAGCAACCAGACCAAACCAAGCGGATAATGTTACTATTTTCCTGTTAACTTAGCTGTTCCGGTTTGCGTTGTGTAGATTTCCTCGCTGTTCCCAGCCACATTAGGCCAACTATGATTCATCCAGAGATTGTCATTAAAAACCATGTTTGAAAAAATTCTGATAGCCAATCGCGGCGAAATAGCACTCCGTATCCAACGCGCCTGTCGTGAAATGGGCATTAAAACTGTCGTTGTACATTCTGAAGCCGATCGTGAGGCCAAATACGTCAAATTAGCTGACGAATCAGTCTGTATCGGTCCCGCGCCATCCTCGTTAAGCTACTTGAATATGCCGGCAATCATTAGTGCAGCCGAAGTCACTGATGCACAGGCAATTCACCCCGGCTACGGATTTTTATCTGAAAATGCCGATTTTGCAGAACGAGTCGAACAATCCGGCTTTGTCTTTATTGGACCACGTTCCGAATCCATCCGATTAATGGGGGACAAGGTTTCAGCGAAACAAGCCATGATCAAAGCCGGCGTACCATGCGTTCCTGGCTCAGAGGGCGCGTTACCTGACGACCCCAAAGAAATCGTACAAACAGCCCGTAAAATTGGCTACCCAGTCATTATTAAAGCCGCTGGTGGTGGTGGTGGACGCGGCATGCGCGTAGTGCATACCGAAGCGGCATTACTCAATGCTGTTACCATGACCAAAACCGAAGCAGGCGCTGCATTTGGCAATCCTGAAGTTTACATGGAAAAATTCCTGGAAAACCCACGTCACGTGGAAATTCAGATTTTATCCGACAGCTTCGGTTCCGCCGTCTGGTTGGGCGAACGCGACTGCTCCATGCAACGTCGCCATCAAAAGGTATTAGAAGAAGCACCTGCACCCGATATCCCACGGAAAATCATCGAAAAAATCGGTGATCGCTGTGCTGAAGCCTGCCGAAAAATGAATTACCGTGGTGCTGGCACCTTTGAATTTTTGTATGAAAACGGTGAATTCTATTTCATTGAGATGAATACGCGGGTACAAGTAGAACACCCCGTCACTGAAATGATTACTGGTATTGATATTGTCCAAGAACAAATTCGCATTGCTGCTGGCGAAAAATTGCGCTTCAAACAGCGCGATATCGTATTAACCGGACATGCCATTGAATGCCGCATTAATGCAGAAGACGCATTTAAATTTACCCCATCACCGGGGAAAATTACTTCGTGGCATGTTCCTGGCGGACCCGGCATTCGGGTTGATTCACATGCCTACGATGGCTATGTCGTTCCGTCACACTACGATTCCATGATAGGTAAAGTCATTGCCTATGGTGCGACACGTGAACAAGCTATCCGACGCATGCAAATTGCGCTATCCGAAATGGTCGTTGAAGGCATCCAAACCAACATTCCGTTACACCGTGAGCTGATGATCGATGCACGTTTCATTGAGGGTGGCACAAACATTCATTATCTTGAACATAAGCTTGCAGAAAGACCCAACTTAGAAAAAAATGGCACTAAATCGGGCAAAAAGTAATCACGTAAAAGGCATCGCATGAGCTGGATAGAAATTGTAGTTGAAGTCGCACGACAACAAGCAGAAGGCTTCTCAGATGCCTTGATGGATCAGGGCGCGCTTTCGGTTTCCGTTGAGGATGCCGACGAAGGTACTGAGGCAGAACAGCCTTTGTTTGGTGAACCCGGCATGGAACCCAAAGAAGCGGCATGGGAACACAGCCGGGTAGTCGCATTAACAGAAGTCGACGTCAACCATGCTGAGTTGGTCCGACTAGCGGCAGAACAAATTCACATGAAGACGGTACCAGCACATGTACTGCGCAGCGTTGCCGACCAAGATTGGGTACGACTGACACAATCGCAGTTTGAACCGATGTTAATTGGAAAAAATATCTGGGTTGTACCAAGCTGGCATAGTGCGCCTGACCCGGCAGCACTAGTGTTGGAACTCGATCCTGGTCTCGCATTTGGCACCGGTAGTCATCCAACAACGCGTCTGTGCATGGAATGGCTGGAACAACACGCACCGATAAAGCAAACGGTACTCGATTATGGTTGCGGTTCCGGTATTTTGGCTATGGTAGCTAAAAAACTGGGCGCAAGTTTAGTGGAAGGTATTGATATTGATCCGCAAGCGGTCAGTTCAGCGCAATTCAATGCAGCACGTAATAACTGTGAAATTGAATTTTCTTTACCCAACCAGATTACCACCAGCACCTATGATGTTGTCGTTGCCAACATTTTATCTAACCCCCTCAAAGTCATGGCACCTATGTTGGCCGGAAAAGTGGCAAGTGGCGGTGCATTAGTTTTATCTGGCGTACTAGCACGTCAGGCTGAGGAAGTCGCTGAAGCCTATGCCCCCTACATTACACTGTCGGTATGGCAGGAACGTGATGGTTGGGTAGCGTTACATGGTCGCCGCTCACACTCTTGACTTGACTACAATGCTGTTAGCCACCAAATGCCCCTACTGCCTGACAACGTTTCGGGTCGTTAATGACCAGTTAAAGTTACATGCAGGGGTGGTACGCTGTGGCTGCTGTCAAAAAACATTTAATGGCATAGAACATCTGGTTGGTGGTGTTGCTCCCGCAGCTCTAGTACCACCCCTACCTCCAGTAGTTCCAGTAGCTCCAGTCTCAATAGCACCGACAGAATTATCTATTACGCCTCCAGTCGAGGCAATGTCCGATGCAGACCTCGCGGATGAAATTGGCCAAGACAAGCAAGAGGAACGAATTGAGCCCAATTTTGAATACAATGATCCAGATACCGTCTTTGCTCCAATCGATACTCCATTTATTGCAGAAGATCCAGCTGAAATTGCTCAGCCCATTTTACTCCAGACACCTGAGCAACCACGACCATTAGACACAACAGAGTCCAAAAAAGAACCTTTTTTTACCGATACGCCAGATATGGTATCGAAAAGTGCTGACCCGCTTAGCGCACTGATTGACATAGCAGTTGGCGCGCCGAGTGACACGACGACTGACGCCGGGACAGAAGCAGCGACTGATACGAAGACTGACGCAGCCACTGATACACCAATTGAACCACATTTTATCCGTGCTGCCAAAGCTCGGAAACGAATGAATAAACTGATATTAATCAGCAATGGTGTTTTGTTCATTATCCTGATGCTGCAAGCCACCTATGTATTGCGCAACCAGATTGCCGCAATGTATCCAGAAACGAAAGACACACTGGTGCAGTTTTGTCACATTGCCCAATGCAAAATCACTCTCCCCGCACAACTTGACGCGTTAAGCTACGAAGCGGATGAACTACACTCATTACCACGTGAATCCGCCTTTGAATTCAGTCTATTGCTTCATAATCACAGCAATTTACCCCAAACTTGGCCACATATTGAACTGACATTACTCAACGCGCAAAAACAGCCGATATTACGACGTATATTTACGCCACATGACTACGTAAACCTGCCACAAGACCTCAATAACGGCTTTCAACCCAATCAAGATCTACCGATTAAACTGTATTTTGAACTTAAAACGCTCAAAGCATCCGATTACCTAGTGGGTATTTTTTACCCGTAAAATCGAGATAGCCACACAACAGTCCCCGTTGACCTAAACTCCCCCTTTTTGCTACTGCCAGCAACACACCTCCTTTTGCACTAATTTAGGGTCATTCATCATGTCACAAACGAACATTACTGTAGTTGGCAGCATCAATATAGATCTGGTATTTCGAACACCACGGATGCCAAAAAGTGGCGAAACACTATGCGGACATGAATTTTTACAGATCGCAGGCGGTAAAGGAGCGAATCAAGCAGTCGCAGCAGCCCGACAAGGAGCGCAGGTGCACATGGTAGCCTGTGTCGGCAACGACAGTCATGGCACCCTCTCATTACGCGGCCTTGAAGCAGAATCAATCGCTAGCGACTTGATCACGATAACATCTGCCGCCCCCACAGGGGTAGCAGGTATTTTTGTCGATGATGCGGGTAATAACAGCATCGTCATCGCTGCTGGTGCCAATGCACTACTTTCCACAGCGCATATTGATGCTGCCCGCAGCAGCATACTGACCTCGAAATTACTTATTTGCCAACTCGAAACACCGCTAGCCACGGTGGAGTACGCCATACAACTCGCCTACAACGCTTCGATTCCTGTGATTTTCAACCCTGCGCCGGTTTGTCCGCTATCCGATGCTCTGCTGGCACAAGTGAGCTACCTCATCGTTAATGAAACCGAAGCAGAACAACTGAGTGGCATCGCCGTAACCGACTACACCAGCGCACAACTCGCCTCGACTCGCTTACGCACACGTGGAGCCAAGGTAGTACTGCTCACCATGGGTGCCCAAGGCCTATGCATAACAGATGCCAACGCAAGCCGAATTTATCCTGCCATCAAGGTCTGCGTAATCGATAGCACCGCAGCGGGCGACACCTTCGTTGGTGCATTTGCCGACGCAACAGCACGCGGATTAGCACTAGATGATGCCTGCAACGAAGCACAATATGCCGCAGCACTCGCCGTTACCCGCATCGGAGCACAACCATCCATTCCATACCGCCAAGACGTGATTAAGTTCATGGACACGACGGCACAGCAACAACAGCAACAACAATAACCACAAAAACATCATCTCCCTCATGTTTACATTAGCGCCGACGTAAACATCAACAACTCACCCACCATCACAATAAATACCATGACGATCAAACACAAAGTAATTTTCGATACAGACCCCGGCGTAGATGATGCTATGGCACTGTATTTTGCATTGGCGCATCCCAGCATCGAGATCGTCGGCATCACAACCGCTTTCGGCAACGTTACCGTGCAACAAGCCACAGAAAACGCACTGTATTTAACGCGACTAGCTGGCCGTGCCACACCGGTTGCACAAGGCACTCCCGTCCCATTATCAAAAGCACCTGGTTCACCTCCCGGCTTTATTCACGGTGACGATGGTCTGGGAAATTTACCTTTACGACATCCAACAACAGGTTCACCAGAAACGTGTAGCGCAGCAGAATATATTGTCAAAATGGCGCGCGCCTACCCTGGCGAACTCACCTTGGTCGCCGTCGCTCCATTGAGTAATCTGGGACTAGCATTAAAAATCGAACCTAAGCTCCCCCAACTACTTAAACAAGTTGTATTAATGGCAGGAACCATCAGCGAACCTGGTAACGTATCACCGGTTGCTGAGGCCAATGTATGGAATGACCCTGATGCTGCAGATTTAGTATTCACAGCAGGCTGGAACCTGACTATGGTTGGTCTGGACGTTACACATCGCGTCGTCATGAATGCCAGTTTTTTTGATCAACTAGCGGAAAAACAGCAGCATCTGGCAACCGACACCTTAAAACATGCAGCACAATTTTATTGTAATTTTTATTGCGCCATCCGCCCTGACCTCGGTCACGCCTGCTATGGGCACGATGTACTAGCATTTGTCTATCTAGTTGCCCCAGAACTCTTCACCACGACACAAGGACGTATACGTGTTGCCAAAGAAGGTATCGCAAACGGCCAGACCATGATGGATCGAAATGGCACGCTATTTTATCCACAACCTGGCTGGGAAGCAGAAAAACCCGAAGTTCGGGTTTGCATGCAGGTCGATGCCAATGCAGCGTTAGAACTCATTAGCACGACTCTCAATAATGACTGGTTACTGCCAGCGCTACTGTCGGAACAACAAACCGTGGCAGCATAATACGGATTACTTCCTCACAAGCCGCCACCAGCAATCCCGCTGGTGGAATACGCCTGATAAGAAGCAGCATTAAGTAGCCATTAAGCAGTATTAATAATCAGCCTTAACAAGCAACCTTAACAAGCAGCATTGACCTTACATTCCAGTAATGGAGGCCATCAATACCATTTTTCCTGCGAATTGCAACAATAAAAACAACACCATCGGAGATAAATCCATCCCCCCCAACAACGGTACGAAACGGCGAATTGGTCGTAACAATGGCATATTCAGTGCACGAACTAACGGTGCAAGCGGCGCATTCGGATTTACCCAACTAAATATCACCTCAATGACCAATAAGGCGGTCAAGCCATAGATTACCCACTGTAGCACCATGAGCAATGCGAGCACAAAAATAGCAACAGAGAAATAACCATCCACCAACCACAATCGCAACGTGAGTGAAATCAACGCAACCAGATAGCTTCCCACCAAACTAGCTAAATCCAGACCACCCACCCCAGGAATCACCATACGTAACGGTTTCACCATCCAGTCCGTCACAAAAAAAATAAACTCAGCAATGGATTGTGGAGGACGCACTCTCACTGCCTGCATCCAAAAGCGCAGCAACAGCACGCCAGCAAACAAACCTACTACTGCATCAATGACTGGACTAAAAAGGCTTAGTAACAAAATTTACTCCTAATTTCAATCAGACAGCACGTGACAAAAGAAAAAATTCTTTTCCATTTTAGCAAAAAAAAACCCGCCATGCAGTTCAACACCACATAGCAGGTAGTATGCCTCAAACAGGCTAGCTTAGCCTATTGCGGGCGGCTACCTGTTGGAAATGGCCATGCTGCAGCAGGAACAACTGCATTCGTGCTTTCATTTGCAACTGATTTTTTTACGGCTTTTTTTACGGCTTTTTTCGGCGCTGCTTTTTTCAGCGCTGCTTTTTTCAGCGCATTAACAACAACTGGCTTCGCTTTAGCTACGGCTTTTTTAGACTCTGCTTTGACTACAGGCTTAGCTACTACCTTAGCTGCTGATTTAGCTGCTGATTTAGCTGCTGGCTTAACTACTACTTTAGCCGCTACTTTAGCTGCTGGCTTAGTTGCTGATTTAGTTGCTGATTTAGTTGCTACCTTAGCTGCTGGCTTAGCTACTACTTTAGCCGCTGATTTAGCCGCTACTTTAGCTGCTGGCTTAGCTGCTGGCTTAGCTGCTGATTTAGTTGCTGATTTAGTTGCTGGCTTAGCGGCTACTTTAGTTGCTACCTTAGCCGCTGATTTAGCTGCTGGCTTAGCGGCTACTTTAGCTGCTACTTTAGCTACTGGCTTAGCTGCTGGTTTAGTTGCTGATTTAGCGGCTACTTTAGCTGCTGGCTTAGCTACTACTTTAGCTGCTGATTTAGCTGCTGGCTTAGCTGTAACTTTAGCAGCAGATTTAGCCACTGTTTTTTGAGCAGCGGCTCCCTTCTCAATGACCTTAGCCTTAGGCATAGGTATATCGAGCGGCAAATTTTTAGCTGTTGACATTTTTTCTCCTTCACGAGAGATGGAAAGAATCGAATACAAAATAAAATCCGTTTTAGCCATCGGAAACAGCATTGACTACAATGAATAAATCGAATTATTCATGGGCACAAACCTAAGGTGCGTTTGCACTAATGAATTGGGTTCCAGCAAAAACTACTGCATCTCAGTCAAGGAGCAGCCGTTTTGCCATAGAGCGAATTTGCAAAATTAAGCACATACCACATACTCACATCAGATCAACAGTGCAATGGCGATTACCTACTATACCTGCACCTGTGTCACCTATCTGCAAAATCACAACGCACCAGTATAGTAACTGGCGTCAGGAATTTTTCAAAACAAAAACCAATCGAACAAAGCAAAAAACCGCCATATCCAGAATTATCTGATATCGCGGCACACTACAGTAAAGGTCATATCTGCTAATTGGCATTTTTTGTAGACTCATTCATGTCACTTTTTTAGAATTTTTCTGATGTGACACTCTTTCCAACATAAGTAAAACCTGATTTCCCTTTCAGCAAATCAGACAGCGTATTCTTAATCAATTCAACTTAATTCAAAATACGCTGCAATTTCACAATAGTAAAACTTTTTTTAAAAAAATCGCGTTTATTTCATGAAAAAACGAGTAATCGCAACACACGAATCGACTATCACTCCCAATTCAACGCACCACCGGTCTGATATTCGATCACACGTGTCTCAAAAAAATTACGCTCTTTTTTCAAGTCAATCATTTCGCTCATCCAAGGAAATGGATTTTCCTCGTTAGGAAATAACACATCCAGACCAATTTGCTGCGCGCGGCGGTTAGCAATAAAACGTAGATAACCTTTAAACATAGGTGCATTCAAACCCAACACACCACGTGGCATTGTATCCTCTGCGTAACGATATTCCAACTCCACTGCCTGCAAAAAGAGTGCTTTAATTTCCTCGCGAAATTCAACAGTCCATAATTGCGGATTTTCCATTTTAATCGTGTTAATTAAATCAATCCCAAAATTACAATGCATCGATTCATCACGCAAAATATACTGGTATTGTTCCGCCGCACCCATCATTTTATTTTGCCGACCCAACGCCAATATTTGTGCAAAACCGACGTAAAAAAACAATCCCTCCATCAAACAAGCAAAAACAATTAACGACTTCAACAAAATTTGATCGTTTTCTGTTGTCCCTGTTTTAAATTCAGGATTCGTCAATGCATCAATAAACGGAATCAAAAATTCATCTTTATCACGAATTGATGTAACTTCATGGTACGCGTTAAAAATCTCGCCTTCATCAAGACCAAGTGATTCCACAATATATTGATAAGCGTGTGTATGAATTGCTTCTTCAAACGCCTGACGTAATAAATACTGACGGCATTCCGGCGCAGTAATATGACGATACGTTCCCAACACAATATTATTTGCAGCCAACGAATCCGCTGTGACAAAAAAACCTAGATTACGAATCACCAAACGACGCTCATCATCGGTTAAGCCATTAGGATTTTTCCACAACTCAATATCACGTTGCATATTGATTTCTTGCGGCATCCAGTGATTAGCACAACCTGCCAGATATTTATCCCACGCCCATTTATATTTAAACGGCACCAATTGGTTCACATCCGTTTTACCATTGATAATCCGCTTGTCCGCCGCATTAACACGACGAGCGATTTGTTCCGCTGCTGCAGTCGAGGTCGTAGCAACAGCAGGTGCTGTCACCACTGCTGGCGCAGGCGTATGTTGAGTCGGCACATTGGACTTGGCTGCATCAGAAGCAACCACATCATCATCCCAAGTAAGCATGTATATTCCTTTATTTCTAATTTATTTCTAAATGACGTCCACTAAAGGACGGCAATGTACTCGACATCGAACTCATATTATTGGCAAGCTTCACATTCTTCAAATCCAGCATCCCCAGGACGCATCATGCAGGCTGGGCCATCTGTTTCTGCAGAAAAAGTACTGGCTGCACCCGATGCACTCGCCATACTACCCTGCGCGCCATCCACCGCCACCGCGTTCAAGGCACCAGTTTTGGAAGTGGATTTCTCCATGTGTGTCGCACCAATGGTACGCAAATAATACGTCGTTTTCAAACCACGCAGCCACGCTGCTTTATAGGTTTCATCTAGCTTCTTACCTGACGCACCTGCCATATAAATATTCAGAGATTGCGCCTGATCAATCCATTTTTGACGACGTGATGCCGCCTCAATAATCCAGATAGTATCGATCTCAAATGCTGTCGCATACAAGGTACGTAAGTCAGCAGGAATACGATCAATTTTAGCGAGACTACCATCAAAATATTTCAAGTCGGAAATCATCACCTCATCCCACATACCACGCGCCTTCAAATCGCGCACTAAGTGCTCATTAATCTCAGTAAACTCGCCAGACAAATTCGACTTCACATACAAGTTTTGGTAAGTAGGTTCAATACAGGCTGACACACTAATGATGTTAGAAATCGTTGCTGTAGGCGCAATTGCCACACAATTGGAATTACGCATACCAAACTGTTTAATCCGGTTGCGTACGACACTCCAGTCCATCGATTCGCTGCTATCCACATCCAAATAGCCGCCACGTTCTTCTGCCAGTAATTTCAGCGAATCCTGTGGCAAGATGCCGCGATCCCACAAGGAACCACGATAGCTAGCGTATACCCCGCGTTCTTCTGCCAGTTCAGTCGATGCCAGATAAGCGTAATAACACACCGCTTCCATCGAGGTATCAGCGAACTGCACGGCTTCTTTTGAGGCATAAGGAGTACGTATCATATGCAGACAATCCTGAAAGCCCATGATGCCCATACCAACCGGTCGATGTTTCATATTGGCATTACGTGCTTTTTCAACCGCATAGTAATTAATATCAATCACATTATCCAGCATGCGCATCGCAGTGCGTACGGTCTTTTGCAATTTAACGTGATCCAATTGACCGTCTTTCATGTGTGCAGGTAAATTCACGGAACCCAAATTACACACCGCAATTTCTGACTCATTGGTATTCAGCGTAATTTCTGTACATAAATTAGATGAATGCACCACGCCAACGTGCTGTTGTGGCGAGCGAATATTGCACGGATCTTTAAAGGTGATCCATGGATGGCCAGTTTCGAATAGCATGGATAACATCTTACGCCATAAATCCAGCGCTTGTATTTTCTTCGACAAACGAATTTCACCACGCGCAGCTTTTGCCTCATAGGCCACATATGCCGACTCAAATGCACGGCCAAATTTATCATGTAAATCAGGCACATCAGAAGGGGAAAACAAGGTCCACTCACCTTTTTCCATCACCCGTTTCATAAATAAGTCGGGAATCCAGTTCGAGGTATTCATGTCATGGGTACGGCGACGATCATCACCGGTATTTTTACGCAAATCAAGAAACTCTTCGACATCCATATGCCAAGTTTCCAGATAGGCACACACTGCACCTTTACGTTTACCACCCTGATTGACTGCAACCGCCGTATCATTCACCACCTTCAGAAACGGCACCACGCCCTGTGATTTACCATTCGTTCCTTTAATGTGCGCACCCAAAGAGCGAACTGGTGTCCAGTCATTTCCTAAACCACCAGCGTATTTCGCTAGCAAGGCATTTTCTTTAATGGCATCGTAAATACCTTCCAGATCATCCGCTACCGTAGTCAAATAACACGATGATAATTGCGAGCGTTGAGTACCGGAATTAAACAAGGTCGGTGTCGAACTCATGAAGTCAAAACTCGACAACAAATTATAAAATTCAATTGCACGTTTAGTGCGATTCGCTTCATTCAACGACAACCCCATTGCGACACGCATAAAAAACACTTGCGGCAGTTCAATGTGAGCGCCCTCAATATGCAAGAAGTAGCGATCATACAGCGTTTGCAAACCCAAATAGCCAAATTGCAAATCACGATCAGCCACAATGGCACCTGCCAATGCATCCAAATCATATTCCGCCAGACGGGCATCCAATAACTCAGCCGCAATTCCTTTACGAATAAATTCAGGGAAATACACCACATAGCGTGCAGCAGCCTCTTGCTGCGCCACTTCTTGACCAAACACTTCGCGACGAATCGTGTGCAGTAATAAACGTGCCGTCACCTGACTATAAGCAGGTTCCTTTTCCATCAATGCCCGTGCCGCCAAAATCGCTGACTTATATAATTCTTCAACAGGAACGTTATGGTACAAATTCTTGATTGTTTCAGTCAAAATGCCTTCCGCATCAACGAACTGATTCAAACCAACACAGGCAGCACTGATCAAATCACGCACTTTCTGTACATCCAGCGGCATACTTTTACCATCAACCAATACATGCAGTACCTGCGAAGCTTCCGTAGCGGTAGGATTCGTCGCTTCATACTGATTACGGCGCTCTTCCATACGTTTAAAACGATATAACACATACGCACGCGCCACATCATGCTCACCTGAACGCATCAACGCCAATTCAACCTGATCCTGCACGTCTTCAATATGAAATGTTCCACCAGTTGGCTGACGACGTACCAACGCTGCTACCACACTATTTGTCAATTGCTCGACCAAATCGCGCACGCGCGCCGAAGCCGCTCCGTGACCGCCATTTACAGCCAAAAATGCCTTTGTTAAGGCAATAGCGATTTTTGATGGTTCAAAGCCAACAACAGCACCATTTCGGCGCAAAATACGATACTCAGCATGAGAATGACCGGCATCGTACAAACCAGTATGTTCAGCAACATTGTGAGTGGAATCACGTGAGGAAAGTGTGGAAATTTCAGTTGAAGAGTGCATTAAGCCTCCAGATTTATTCATGAAAAAAGGCGCATATAGCAAGCAATGCGCCATTCAATATTGTAGGGGCTCACGCAAACCGCCCCAGCGGCGTTATTGCCGACTAGCAGTACCTCGGTACTAGCATCGTCGGAATGCCTTGCTGGAACAATTTTGCGCAAGTCCTAATTGTTCGTATATCGATATAACTAGAAAAACAAGAAAACACTATATCTAGTAAAAATTTCTCGAGCATCACTAATTCTAGTACCCTACGGAAGGCAATGCAACCATTTCTTGTATTTTACGATGATATTTATTAGCAGCTAGTTGACGCATTTCCATTGACTTTTCTGACTCGCAGTACGACAGCGAACTTCAGCGTTAGTAAGTGCTAACAATACAGCACCTTGACCAGCAAGGACTCCCTCTGGCATTAACTGGTTCGCTGAATCAATTTAGGGCTCATGCCTCTTCATCAATTTTGAGTTTTTGTATCTGATAACGCAATTGTCGAAAACTAATCCCCAGCAACTCTGCCGCCTGAGTTTTGTTATAGCGCGTTTTATAGAGTGCACGCTGAATAATATCGCGCTCTACCTGCTCCAGATAAGCAGGTAGATTATTTGGTAGTTCCATAGCCGGAGTAGGTAGATAACTAGCCGGAGCCAACGTCACTCCTACGCGCCGAACCTCGCCCACATCACCGCCATCCTCCACAGCAGCGATTTCATTTTCTGGAGTGGACTGCTCTGGCACCAGCGCTGAGGAAACCACTACCATGTCGTGTAGCGTTGCGACAGACTCTTTTGCCGGACGTATGGATTTTAACGCCAAATCAGCCAATTCAATGATTCCCGCATTCGCAAAAGCTAACGCACGTTCCAAAATATTTTCCAGCTCACGTACATTACCGGGAAACGAATACGTACGAAGCGCTCCCAATGCAGCCTCAGATAAAATCACAGGATGTGGAGAAAGTCGCTTCAAAATAGCTTGCGATAGCAACTCAACGTCATCAAGACGTTGACGCAATGCTGGTAGCGCCAGTTCTATCACATTCAAACGATAAAACAAATCCTGACGAAAACGCTTATTCGCGACACACTCTTCCAAATTCTGGTGCGTAGCGCTAATAATCCGTACATCGACACTTTCTTCATTAGTTGCTCCTAACTTACGTACTGCACGCTCCTGAATCGCACGCAACAACTTAACCTGCATCGCCAGCGGCAAATCTGCCACTTCATCCAGCATTAGCGTACCGCCATTCGCCGCCTGAAAAAAACCATCACGGTCTTCACTTGCTCCGGTAAATGCGCCTTTACGATAGCCAAAAAATTCTGCTTCCATCAATGCTTCCGGAATCGCGCCACAGTTAACTGCAACAAAGGGTTTTCCCGCTCGTGCACTCTGCGCATGGATTTCACGTGCTGCCAATTCCTTACCGCTACCGGACTCACCACAAATCGCTACAGGAGCCATACTGCGCGATAGACGAGCAATCTGTAAACGCAACTCTTGCATGACTCTAGATTGACCAATCAAACGCGTCGTTGCGGCTCCAAACTGAATCACATCAACATCCGTAGCGCGCACTTGCAATGCGGAATACACCAGCTTTCTCAACTGATCCAACGCAATTGGCTTAGACACATAATCAAAAGCCCCCGCTTTTAACGCTATCACCGCATTATCAGCGCTACCAAATGCGGTAATCACGGCAATAGCCGTATTTTTCCCGCTACGCGACACTTCCGACACTAACTCCAGTCCCAACCCATCGGGCAAACGCATATCGGTCAACACCAATGCATATTCACGACTGGCAAATAGCTGTCTGGCAACCGCCAGATTCGCTGCACTATCAACATCCATGCCCATTTTGATCAGGGTAATTTCCAGCAGTTCGCGCAGATGCGCCTCATCATCCACGACAAGAATTCGCGGCACAGCGCCAGAACCATCTTTAAATTGACTCATCAGGAGCCCGGAATTGCAAAAGTAATCACAAATCGCCCACTAGTCGCCCCCATTACACCGTCTGACTCCGCAGGAGTAAGGCGATATTCATAATCTAACAAGGCGCCGTTATTCAAACACAATTCTCTTGCCATATAAAGTCCCAAACCGGTTCCTCGACTGGATGTAGTATAAAACGGTTCAAATAAATGCGCCCTGACTTCCGAACTCATATCAGGTCCATCATCACACACATGCAATTCTAGTTGATGAATTAAGTTAGAAACAGTAAAAAATCGGATGCTGGCAGGACCGGCGCTGGCGTAACGTATCGCATTTGTGAGCAAATTAACGATCACTTCTCGCAAATGCAATAAATCAAAACGAATAAAAATAGCCTCATCTGCAACCAACGCAATGACATCAGCAGCCACACCATGGGTTTCTTGAAATTCCATCACAATGTCATTCAATGCTATTTTCAAATTATATGGGTCGCCATGCATTTGCCCCTTACGTGACAAACGAAGGATATCTTCAATTAACTGATCCAAACGCACGACGTTATCACCAATGATTTTTAGCAAACGCTTACTCTGCACCGTATTCGTTGTTTCTTCATTCAATAATGCCGTCGCGTATGAAATTGCTGACAATGGATTTCGTACTTCGTGTGCAACACTTGCCGTCAACCGTCCCATTGATGCCAGTTTCAATTGCTGTGCTTGATTTTCCATCTCAGACACATCTTGCAAGAAAATGACAGTGCGGTCATCACTCGGATCAAAATCCGCATTCACATTGGCAAAACGCAACTTCAAATGGGTCACGACATCATGACGCACCCCTTTTACCATGACCATACCCGTGTTTGCCAATTCTGCGGCAGCTATTGTGCTCAGAGAAATATCGGCAAATGTCTCGGCTGTTATCCAATTTGGCAATACGTCAAAAACACTACGGCGCCAACTAAAAAAAGCGGTAGCTATCGGCAATAAACTAGGGATTTCCACCAATTTGATACCACCAGGCGCAATGGAAAGTCCCAGCATGCGCTCTGCCGCCGGATTACATGCAAACACCCGACTATCGTGGTCCACCACGACAATTCCATCGCCCACATCCGCAATCACCAATTTATTGATCGCTTGTTGAATACGTAGATCCTTACCACGTTGAAACGCCAACTCTTCCTGGCGAATCAAACTGGCCGCAAGACGATTCACCACGAATACAGCAGAAAAAAATGCCCCCCCGTACAAGCCAGCTTGAGAGATTGATACATCAGGTACATGCTGCAAAATACGGTAAGCGCTTTCGAGCAATAAAAACAAGGTCGTCATTGCAGCAAAAAATAACGCCAATACCATCGGAGCCAACAAAGCACAACCAGACAATGGAAATAAATACAAAATCACCAAGCCGCTTTTCATACCGCCTGACGTCATATACAGCACAGAAATCGTCACAATATCCACGATCACTTGTGCAATTAGCTGTCCCAAAAAATAGTGCTTGTACTGAACCTGCACCCACATAAAACCCACAGCCAACAACAGATACGCAATACAAATTGTGCGATAAAACGTCAGTCCCCCTCCCACATCAACCTGAGTTGCACTAAAACTGGTCAAAATCAATAACACCAACGCAATTAGTACGCGCGTAACACTCAAGGTTTGCAACGAGCGCCAAAGAGCATCAGGAGGATTTTGGAAAAGCCGCATCATTATTTTTGGGGTGGCAAGGGCGTCGATGCTGCTGACGAATCGGTCTGAGAGGCCGATAATCCCCGTTGGCGATGTTCCTCACAACAAAAAAACGCCTCAACATTACCGGAAAACGTTCCATGCTTTAATGGAAATGCCTCAGAAACAGGAATAAAAAGTTGACAATAAGAGCATGCCACCATTGACTCTCCGGCAACAACCGAGCTGGCACTTGCATCACGAAAGCCCAGAGGGTCAGATTGCGCCTCCCCGAAAGGGGTATGGGCACGTTGCTCCCGAGGGTTACCCTTTCCCCCCATTGGGCGACGTTTACTTTTCAGTGCAAAGTAAACTAAAAAACCCAGTGCTATCCACGTCAACCATCTCATAAAAAACTCCTGTGCAACACAACCTCAAGCACAAATCGCGTCCCAACATACGCTAGCAATAAGGTAAGAAATCCCGTCAATGTTAAACTCAGTGCTGTTCTGCCACGCCAACCACGCCAACGACGACCTGCCAATAAGGTTCCAAACAATACCCAAGACAACATCGTAAAAATCGTTTTATGACTCCAAGTAAACGCCTGACCAAACACATATTCAGAGAACACAACGCCGGAGAGTACCGTTAGGGACAACAACACAAAGCCAACGAACACCAAGCGGAACAAAATACGTTCCATCGATAGCAATGCCGGCAATCGCTCCAATGCAGCCCCCACCCAACCGACGGAAAACAATGCTATTCTGCGATGTAACCGCGCCTCTTGAAATGCCATCACCACCGCATGAAACGCCGCAATCGTCAAGGTGCTATACGCCAGCAACGCAATCGCAATATGTCCAGGAAACCACGCCGACTTTCCTTCAATCGAAATTAATTGACCTGGGAAAAAAATGGGCAGCATGACATTCAGTGCCGCCACTGGCAGTACCAAGTAACGTAGCCCATCCAAGGACAACTGCCGACTCTCCAGCCAATACACCATCACAGAAATCCATAAGGCTGCCGACAACATCAAGGAGAAACCGACGCGAATACCTTCGGCAGCACCAATATCCAGCCACAAAGCCACCCCATGGGATAACCAACCGGCAATCACCACAATAGAAATAAACCATGAAGGTCGCGAAGTCATGCCAAGGCAGGAAATATACATCACTGCCGCAATAATTGAGAAATAGGTTTGCATAAGCTAAGTTTACACTATGTCGTCATAGTAAATAATAGATAAAACGTCAAAAGCGCATCATATTATCGATGGCTAGCGTCCTTGTCCGAGCAAATTACGTAGCATAAGCAAATAAGCAACATAAATAGCTTAGTGAACTACACCCACCACGGCCAAGTAGCCAATGTTACACACATATGGAACCGATCGCTTAAAATTCCATAAAACATATTAATGACATACAATCAATAAAGGCCATGAAATTACGCCCAGCAGCGTCCCATCGGGTAGAATGGCGTTTTGCAACATATAGCTTGCATCACTCACACTAACACACACACCATCCTCTCATGCTAGATAATCTGACCCAACGACTTGCCAAAGTTGTTAAAACCATGCGCGGCGAAGCGCGTCTGACTGAATCAAACACTGCCGAGATGCTACGAGAAGTCAGGCTGGCGCTGCTTGAAGCCGATGTTGCACTGCCAGCAGTACGTGAATTCATCAGCAAAGTCAAAGACAAAGCCTTGGGAGAAGATGTCATATCGTCTCTGACGCCGGGTCAGGCACTGGTTGGCGTAGTGCAGCGCGAATTAGCGGCACTCATGGGCGCAGATTTAGGAGAATCTGCATCACAACTCAATTTCGCCACACAACCTCCAGCAATTATTCTAATGGCAGGCTTACAAGGTGTAGGTAAAACCACCACTGTCGGTAAACTCGCCAAATTTTTACGTGAAAATCACAAGAAAAAAGTACTGACGGTCTCTGCCGACGTATACCGTCCTGCAGCGATTGCGCAATTAAAAAGCGTCACAGAACAAGTCGGTGCCGATTTTTTCCCAACTGAAAGCACAGACCAACCAGTTGCCATTGCGTTAGCTGCACTTGATTTCGCCAAAAAACACCATCATGACGTTTTAATTATTGATACTGCCGGTCGCTTAGGTATTGATGATGCAATGATGCAAGAAATTGCCGCAATTCACGCTGCTGTCAAACCAATTGAAACCCTGTTTGTTGTCGATGCCATGGTCGGGCAAGATGCCATCAACACCGCCCGTGCCTTTCACGACACACTCCCACTCACCGGTATCGTTTTAACCAAACTGGACGGTGACTCACGCGGAGGAGCGGCACTATCAGTACGGCACATTACTGGGGTACCGATTAAATTCGTCGGTATTTCAGAAAAACTAAATGGCCTTGACGTATTTGACGCCAGTCGCATGGCAAATCGAATACTCGGCATGGGCGATATTTTAGCCTTAGTAGCTGAAGCCCAAAAGAATATGGATGTGTCTGCTGCGCAAGACTTGGCACATAAAATGAAATCCGGCGGGAAATTTGACTTGAATGACTTCAAAGCACAAATTTCACAAATGAAAAAAATGGGTGGACTCTCCGGACTGCTCGACAAATTACCAGCACAAATGCAACAAGCTGCCTCTGGAGCCAACATGGATCAGGCAGAAAAACAAGTACGCCGGATGGAAGGTATGATCAATGCTATGACACCACTTGAGCGTGCCAAACCTGATTTAATCAAAGCATCACGCAAGCGCCGTATTGCCACAGGAGCAGGCGTGCAAATTCAGGAGGTTAACCGCATGTTGGCGCAATTTGAGCAAATGCAGTCTATGATGAAAAAACTCAAAGGTGGCGGAATGATGAAAATGTTACGTGGCATGAAAGGCATGATGCCCGGTCGGTAAGCTCTGAAAAGATGATGGAAATTTGCACCAACATACCAAATTCTCATCATAAATGCCGATTCAGCTAAAAAAGCAGCATAAATGGTTAAAAAACACTTGCACAGTGGTGGAATCCACACCACTATAAGCGGTGCGAGAGGTGAGAACATTACTACCGCTAACGCAAGCAGATTTTTAACCAGATTTTTTCACATTATTGTCAAGGAGGCTCAACGATGGCAACTGCCAAAAAACCCGTAGCCGCAACTAAAGCAGCTAAAGCGCCAGCAGCTGCCAAAGCCGCACCAGCAGAAAAAAAAGCGAATTCAGCGTTCATGAAACCTATGACACTGTCACCAACTTTAGCCGCAGTAATCGGGGCAGATCCGATTCCTCGCACTGAAGTTACCAAAAAGATTTGGGAATACATCAAAGAACACAAACTTCAAGACGAAGCAAATAAACGCATGATCAATGGTGATGCTAAGTTGGTCGCCGTATTTGATGGAAAAAAACAAGTGTCGATGTTTGAAATGACAAAACTCATTTCTGCACACTTATCTTAAGACTTCCCCCCTTAAGACATAAAAAAACCCGCATCATGCGGGTTTTTTTATGTGTGTTGTACGGCTAGGCGTCAATCACGCCGCTGAGGTGGTTTTACGTAAGTCCTACTGCATTAATTACGTGCCATCAAAGCAGGTTGGTATTCCCATTTTTTCCAAGCTGCCAACACCATATTCGGATACTGCGCTTGGCCGCGACTTCCATTATAACGACCCAATGCCAAAAAGATATTGCCCTTTTCGGTATCCAAATAAAACCGCAAAATGGTGCAACCATAACGCAAATTCGTTGACATATTAAATAAGCGCTGCGGATCCCGATCGCCAATCACACGTGACCAGAACGGCATCACTTGCATCAACCCTCGGGCCCCCACCACGGAGGTTGCATACTTATGAAACGCCGATTCAACCTGAATCAATCCCAGCACCATCGCTGGATCTAACCCAGCACGTTTAGCTTCATACCAGGTCGTTTCCAAGAACTCGACACGCAATTGATTATCTGGAATTTTCTTTTTTAGCCGAAATGACATTTCACCTAGCCAATTGATATAACTCAGCCTGTCACTCATATCACTAAAATACGGTTTAGGAGGACGCGAATCGGTCACTGACTGAACCAGCACCGACCGCACCGAATCCGACATCGCTTCCTCTTGCTGATTGCCGGCATGCGCAAGCATGCCAACACCAGCAAGCGAAAAAAACATCATCATGACGTTTACAACCTGTTTTATTAACATCAAAACACTTTCGATTTATTCACTTGCTAATTTTGCCTGAATAAATTTTAGCATATCTTCTACTGCTACCGGCGTTGCCGCCGACTCACGACGTCCTTGGTACTCAAGCATACCCTCTTTCAAGCCACGATCACCAATCACCACACGATGTGGTACGCCAATCAGTTCCCAGTCAGCAAACATCGCGCCAGGACGCTCTCCACGGTCATCCAATATCACATCAACACCAGCAGCGGTTAAACTAGCGTACAGTGCATCTGTTTGGATTTTGACTTGTTCACTACGATCATAGCTCATTGGGCATAAGACGACCGAAAAAGGTGCTAACGCTGCAGGCCAGACAATGCCTTTTTCATCAAAATTCTGTTCAATTGCGGCGCCAAGAATCCGAGTAATGCCAATCCCGTAACAGCCCATTTGCAATAATTGCGGCTTACCATTTTCATCCAAATAAGTCGCTTTCATGGATTCCGAATACGACGTACCTAATTGAAACACATGACCAACTTCAATACCACGCTGAATGGCTAACACACCCTTACCATCTGGAGAGGGATCACCTGCCTGTACATTACGAATATCAGCTACCAACGGCAAGGGCAAATCGCGCTCCCAATTTACACCAGTCAAATGCGTATCAAGCTGATTAGCGCCACAAACAAAATCATGCATCATCGCTACAGTACGATCCGCCACGATTTTTACCGGAAGCACGGCGCCGATCGGTCCCAGATAACCTGGAACGCAACCGAACCATTCGATGATTTCGGATTCTGACGCCAAACGCGAATTTTCCAATCCGGCAATTTTACCGACTTTAATTTCATTCATTTCATGATCAGCACGCAACAACAATAACCATAATTGTTTTGCTACCGACCCATCCGGACTCGCATCCACAGCCAGTACGACACTTTTAACTGCTTGTTGCAATGCAATTCCTAATTGCGCCACAACAGCTTCGCATTTCGTCACACCCGGTGTAGCAACACGTGTCAATGGCTGCTGCGGCGCTTGCCGCACTGCTGCTAATGGCAATGCCTCTGCCGCTTCCATATTTGCTGCAAAATCCGAATCTGGACAATACACCAAGGCATCTTCACCGGTATCGGCAATCACATGAAATTCATGCGATCCTGTGCCACCGATAGACCCGTTGTCCGCAGCAACGGCCCGAAACTGCAAACCAAAACGCTTAAAAATACGAACATAAGCTTCAAACATGATGTTGTAGGACACTTGCATCGCAGCGATATCTCGGTCAAACGAATAGGCATCCTTCATGGTAAATTCACGGCCGCGCATCAAACCAAAGCGTGGGCGACGCTCATCACGAAATTTTGTTTGAATATGATAAAAATTCACCGGCAACTGGCGGTATGACTTGATATCCGAACGTGCTACATCCGTAATCACCTCTTCAGAAGTTGGCTGAATAATAAAATCACGTCCGTGCCGATCTTTGATACGCATCAATTCAGCACCATATTTTTGCCAGCGCCCAGTTTCCTGCCACAGCTCTGCAGGTTGTACCACTGGCATCAGCATTTCAATCGCACCGGCACGATTCATTTCTTCACGAACAATGGCTTCAACCTTGCGAATGATCCGCAAACCCATCGGCATGTAGTTATAAATACCAGAACCTATACGTTTAATCAGACCTGCTCGCATCATCAATTTGTGGCTTATGATTTCTGCATCAGCAGGAGCTTCTTTTAAAGTGGAAATAAAAAATCGAGTTGCGCGCATAACATTGAATTCTTTTTAAATAGAGAGGGTTATAATCAACCCAATTTTAAAGGATTAGTTGGCATATGCACTCACTGTTTACGAATTTATGACCTAAACTTGCCTCAAAACTGCAGTTAATGGTGATTTAAACTAAAATAAAGCAGTTAGTACAGATGTCGCAGAAAATTTTGAGGTCATCATGCTTGATCGTGAAGGCTTTAGGCCGAACGTAGGCATCATTTTGCTCAACCCTACAAATGAAGTGTGGTGGGGCAAACGGGTGCGAGAACACTCCTGGCAATTTCCCCAGGGCGGAATTAAATATGGCGAAACTCCTGAGCAAGCCATGTTCCGTGAACTAGAAGAAGAGACTGGGCTATTGCCCCAGCATGTCAAAGTCATTGGCCGTACACGTGACTGGCTGCGCTATGAAGTGCCCGACCACTTCATTAAACGCGAAGTTCGCGGGCATTATCGTGGCCAAAAACAAATATGGTTTCTATTACGCATGTTAGGACGTGATTGCGATGTCAACCTCCGTGCCTCTACTCACCCCGAATTTGATGCTTGGCGCTGGCATGAGTATTGGGTCCCACTGGATGTAGTGATTGAATTCAAGCGTGAAGTGTATCAATTGGCACTACAGGAATTATCGCGTTTTTTATCACGGCCGGAACATGGGAAATTACAACGCCATACCACCCGTTACCGGCGCCAACAACATGAAGTCGCTGAATGCGACATGACAGTGATTATCAATATAGTCAATGAAATAGCCCAAAATACCGCTATCCCCATTGAATCAAATCCTAACGCACGCAAAACAGATGAAACAACAAACACAAAGCCAGAGAACTAAACAGCAACTCCAGCGCTGCCTGATCAACATCACCGTCACCGGCATTATGGCGCTATCAGGAATGGCTTCAGCACTGGCATTCGATGCCGAGGCAAAGGACGATGCTGTCGTGATTCAAGCGGCTGATCCAGTGGTAACGCCAGTGATCGGCACACGATTCGATAATTTCTATGCTACTGAACAGCTCAATTTTGCTATTGATCCAGTATCCATCACCATACAAAAAAATGGTGAGCTGCGCTACATCCTCAAAATCAGTAGCAAACAAGGTGCCGTCAACATCAGCTATGAAGGCATACAATGCGCAACGCATCAAAAAATCTTATATGCATTTGGCCAATCCGATGGCAGTTGGTCTACAGCACGCAACCCACAATGGTCAGACATTTTTAGCAAAGGCACCAACTTACAGCACAATGAACTGGCAAGCTACTATTTCTGTATGGGCAACGGTAATGCCGGTCGGCTCATTGACATTCAAACCCGTTTTGAAATGAAACACCCGATGAGTAACTAAAACAATTAAATGAACTAGCGCCTGCAAACTGCGAGGCGCTCCAGTTCTGTTAGCCTACTGTGTCAGCAGCACCATATTATCGCGGTGAATCAGCTCAGCCTCTTCCACATAGCCGAGAATTGCCGCTATTTCGGAGGATGCATGCCGTTTAATACGGCGTGCATCTCCACTGGCATAGTTAGATAAACCGCGCGCGACAGCCTTACCTGTCTGATCAACACACGTCACAGCCGTACCACGGCCAAATTCACCGATCACATCGATCACACCGATGGGCAATAACGATTTGCCTTCAGTAAGCAATTTTTTGACAGCACCATCATCTAACACCAATTGACCAGTCGTTTGTAAATGTGCCAACAACCATTGCTTACGTGCCGCGAGCGGCGCCGTTTCTGCGATTAAATGTGTGCCAATCAATTCACCTTGCAATAAGCGCACCAACACATTGTCTTCACGGCCCCATGCAATAATTGTATGTGCACCAGAATTAGCCGCACGTTTGGCGGCTAAAATCTTCGTCAACATACCACCTCGACCCAAACTACTACCAGCACCGCCAGCCATCTGTTCCAATGCAGGATCGCCTGCTATCCCACGGTGTATAAATTGCGCATCTGGGTTTTTACGTGGATCAGCACTATACAATCCAGCCTGATCAGTCAAAATAATTAAGGCATCCGCCTCAATCAAATTTGCCACCAACGCACCCAAGGTATCATTATCACCAAATTTAATTTCATCGGTGACAACAGTATCATTTTCATTGATGATGGGAACCACACCCAGTCGCAACAAGGTACGTAAGGTCGAACGAGCATTGAGATAACGTTCACGGTCAGCCAAATCCGCATGTGTCAGCAATACCTGCGCCGTACCCAACTGATGATGACGAAAACTTGTTTCATAGATTTGCGCCAACCCCATCTGCCCGACCGCAGCACATGCCTGCAACTCATCGATTTCAGTTGGTCGCTTTGTAAAGCCTAAACGCTGCATGCCTTCAGCAATCGCACCGGAACTCACCAGTACGACCTCTTTTCCCATACTACGCAAGGCGGCAATCTGCGCAGCCCAGTTCTGGATTGCAACATGATCCAGACCACGACCGTCATTGGTCACCAGCGAAGAACCCACTTTGACAATCAAGCGCTTACTATGTTCTAGTTCTGCCGACATACATCCAACCTTATTCGTTAAGACTTACTAATCTAGAATTTTAAAACGCGGATCATCAGGCTCAATCGACAAAATACCCTGAACCGATTGCTCCATTGTTGTTTCTTCCGCACGGAACTCTTGCGTACGTTTTTCAGCCAGATGGGCATAAATCGCCATGACCAAATCTTCACAACCAGCGCGATTCAAGGCTGAAATTTCAAACACAGGACCTTTCCAAGCCAAGCGTTTAACAAAATCTTTTACGCGCTTTTTACGCTCATCTTCCGGCACTACATCTAGCTTATTTAACACCAACCAACGCGGTTTATCAAATAAACTTTCATCGTATTTACGCAATTCCTCTGCCAATGCTTTCGCTTCTTTAACTGGATCGACACTATCAAACGGCGCAAAATCAATGATGTGCAATAACAAACCAGTGCGTTGCAAATGCCGCAAAAATTGATGGCCCAGACCAGCGCCTTCAGCCGCGCCTTCAATCAAACCTGGAATATCTGCAATGACAAAACTTTTTTCATGACTAACCCGGACCACACCCAGATTCGGATGCAAAGTCGTAAACGGGTAATCTGCAATCTTTGGACGCGCATTAGAAACAGCGGTAATGAACGTTGATTTACCTGCATTCGGCATACCTAACAAACCCACATCTGCCAGTACTTTCAATTCCAGACGCAACTCGCGACGTTCGCCTTCTTTACCATTTCCATGCTGGCGCGGAGCGCGATTGGTGGAGGTCTTGAAATGAATATTCCCCCAACCACCATCACCACCTTTTGCCAACAGAACTTCTTGACCATGTTCGGTCAAATCGGCGATTAATTCATCGGTATTGCGATCATAAATCAGTGTCCCCACTGGCATGCGCATAAATACGTCATCCGCACCTTTACCATAACAATCAGCACCACGACCATTTTCACCGCGTTTCGCCATATGCAACTTAGCATAACGAAAATCGATTAAGGTGTTAATGTTACGATCTGCTACCGCAAAAATACTACCGCCTTTACCGCCATCGCCACCGTCCGGGCCACCAAACGGGCGAAATTTTTCACGACAAAACGAAGCGATACCATTCCCGCCGTCACCACCAACAACTTCAATCCGTGCTTCATCAATAAACTTCATCGTCAAACTCCTTACTATCCTGCCCACATCAAAACAAAAAGGCACTTTTATAAATCTGTACCAGAATGATGCTGATTTATAAAAATGCCATAAAAAAAGCTCTACCAAAGGCAGAGCTTTTTTGGCGCAACGTACCTACTTAAACAATCACTATTAACACTATTAAGCGATTACCTATGCACTCACTCACGCTCTCACTTAATTTTTCACTTAGCTCTTCGCCAAATGATTTATTAAGCAGCTACTGCAACAGCTACTTCTGCAGCCACTGTAGGAATAACGACAGCATATTGATTTTGCTTAGCGCCTTTGATGGTAAATGCTACTTTACCTGGAACTAATGCAAACAAAGTGTGATCTTTACCCATACCAACATTTTCACCTGGGTGAACACGTGTACCGCGTTGGCGAATGATGATACCGCCGGCATTAATTGCCTGACCGCCATACACTTTAACCCCAAGTCGTTTCGATTCTGAATCACGACCATTGCGCGTGGTGCCGCCGCCTTTTTTGTGTGCCATTTAAGACTCCTAACTATATTCGAAATAACTATTTGGTTCTACGAAACTGCTACGAAATTGCTACAAAACCGCTACAAAATTATACTTTTTAGCAAACCACTAGACCATAGACCTACCAGTTTGCTCAACAGAACGAGCTGAAACTAACTGAATTAACCGTTAATAGCAACAATATGCAGTTCAGTATAATTTTGACGATGGCCTTGATGCTTTTGGTAATGCTTACGACGACGCATCTTGAAAATTGTTACTTTATCATGACGACCGTGTGCAACTACCGTAGCCAGCACCGTAGCACCTTCAACCAATGGAACTCCAATTTTCAGAGTATCCCCAGAGCCCACTGCGAGCACTTGGTCGATAGTGATTTCGGAGCCGATGTCTGCAGGTATCTGTTCTATTTTAAGTTTTTGGCCAGCAGCAACTTTGTATTGTTTGCCACCAGTTTTTATGACCGCGTACATATGAAACCTCATCAAAAAATGAAAAAAATCTTTTTTACCCTCATTAGCATTGCCACCAGCTTGCAACCCAAATAAGCACCACAAGTAACGACGAGAAATAAGGAAAAGCCCACAATTATACATAAACGGCCAATAACAGTCAAAATCATTTATGACATATCGCATTTATTGTCAAGCCAAGTCTCCACCAAACAACATAACGCAGCTTAAAAATCATTTAAGTTATTTAAAAACAATCTTTTCACGCCTGTTTCGCGTAAAAAAGTGGAAATGCTACAATTTAAGCACATCAATTCCATCTTCAAATATCTTAACCATCGTATAATTTCGTCCATCACGCATTTTTGCAGGTTACACCTTGTCGACCACATCCACATCACAACACACCATGATTTCATCCATTGATTCCGACATGGAGTCGATGAATACCGTCATTCGGCAAAAACTTCAATCCGAGGTGCCACTGGTACACCAGATTGCTGAATACATCATTAATGCTGGCGGCAAACGTATCAGGCCAGTATTGGTTATCCTATTGGCCAAAGCCCATAAGTATCAGGGCAAAGCACACCACGATCTAGCCGCGATTGTGGAATTTATCCACACCGCGACACTATTGCATGATGACGTCGTAGATGAATCATCACTACGACGTGGCAGAGCAACCGCTAACGCGTTATTCGGCAACGCAGCTTCCGTCCTCGTCGGTGATTTTTTATATTCGCGCTCGTTCCAAATGATGGTCGAACTCAAAAATATGCGTGTTATGCAAATTTTAGCGGATGCGACCAACGTTATCGCTGAAGGCGAAGTCCTGCAATTACTGAATATGCATGACCCGGATGTGACCGAAGAGCGCTATTTACAAGTTATTCGCTCCAAAACTGCCAAATTATTTGAGGCGGCAACGACATTGGGCGCCTTGATTGCGGGAGTTAGTGAAGAAGAGATAGAAGCCGCGTCGGAATATGGTCGCTCCCTTGGCACCGCATTTCAATTGATTGATGACGTGTTGGACTATTCTGGCAACGCCAATGAAATCGGAAAAAATGTTGGCGACGATTTGCGCGAAGGCAAACCTACCCTGCCGCTGATCTACTTGATGCAACATGGCACTGCAACCGAGCGCGAATTAGTGCGGCATTGCATTGAACATGGTGACAGTACCCAATTCGACCAAATTCTAAGTGCCATTACCAGTTCAGGCGCATTGGAATATGCACGCTCCAAAGCAGAACAAGCAGTAGAACGCGCCATTAACGCACTTAAGCACCTGCCTGAGAGTGAATATAAAGAATCGTTATTAGCATTGGCACATTTCTCTATCAACCGGAACCATTGATATAGCACCTTATTAATGAGCAACATAATGAGAAACATACCCATCGTATTTCTACTTACACTACCGCACAGACCTGATTGAACCATTTAAACAACAAGACACGACGCCACCGTGAATAATATTCCACTTTGGGCACAACTCACTATTCTGGCCGGACTCATTTTTTGTTCTGCTTTTTTCTCGATGACCGAAACCGCGTTGATGGCAGTCAACCGGCATCGATTGCGGCATCTAGCTAAACGTGGCAATACCCGTGCCGCAACCACGTTATGGCTTCTGGATCGTGTAGAAAAATTGTTGGCTGTAGTGTTAATCGCGAATACCGCACTCAATGCGTTAACCACAACCCTGATTACTGCCATTGCTATCTCTGCTTTTGGGAACAATCAAACCGTACTCTCCATTGCGACTGGTGTAGTGGCTTTCGTACTGATTATTTTTGCCGAAATATCCCCCAAGGTGATCGGTGCCACCTACCCTGAACGTATCGCCCTTCCTGCCAGTTTCATCCTAAAACCATTAATGGCAATCGGCCTTCCTGCCATTTGGTTTGTCAATTTATTCGTCACCGCACTACTAAGCTGTCTGCGTATCAAAACCGGTCGTGCTGCGCAAGAAACACGCCTATCACCAGAAGAGTTGCGCTCGATTGTTTTAGAAGGTGGTAATTTTATTCCACAAAAACACAAAAGTATTCTGCTTAATTTGTTCGACCTAGAAAGTACTTCTGTTGAAGATGTCATGACCCCGCGCTCGCAAATTGAGGCACTGGATTTATCGATGCCAGTAGCAGACATTAAGCATCAGCTCACGACCTGCTACCACAACAAACTTCCCGTGTATGAAGGTGAAATTAATCATATTGTCGGCATGTTACATGTACGAAAAGCCATTGGTTTACTGAACCAAGAAAACGAACTGAATACGGAACATTTTCGTGCGCTACTGACGACGCCCTACTATATCCCCGAAGGGACAGATGTTTTTACGCAATTACAGTATTTTCAAGAAAAACGGGAACGTCTGGGACTAATTATCGATGAATATGGCGAAGTACAAGGATTAGTCACACTTGATGATATCATAGAAGAAATGATTGGTGAATTTACCACATCCATGCCAGGAGATGCACGCGCCGACATCTTTGACTGGGACGCGCAGGGATGTTGCGTATTGGAGGGATCGACCACATTACGTGATATTAATAAACGTTTGCATCTGGATTTCCCACTAACAGGACCAAAAACGATCAACGGATTGCTGCTTGAGATATTACAAGACATACCAGAAGTACAAGTCGCTCTCAAGATAAACAATTGTGTGGTCGAAATTATTCAGGTTCACAACCAATCAATTAAAGTGGTGAAATTGATCAAGCATAAAAAATCAAGTCCAATAAAGTAAGGTAGTGTATGCTCACCACAGTGTTTTACGACGCTACTTTACAAACCCGCCGAGTCATAGCATCATCCTTTTGAACCTAACCACTGCGAATATCCTGATATGGCTGATGTATCGATAAAACCACCAACCACTCCACAAAATTCAGGATTGGCACGTGCACTTTTGCAAGCTCAGCGCCTCACCAGCGCTCAGATCGAACCCATACTCAAAAAATCACTGGCTGAAAAAACGCCATTTATTGATACATTATTACAAAGTGGCTGTATACGCCCAGCTGAATTAGCCGCATTTTGCTCAGAAGCATTTGGCTATCCGCTCTTGGATATTTCGGCATTCAACATTAATTCCCTACCGCCCAATTTAATTGATGCCAAATTAATGCAAATGCAACGCATTGTTGCGCTTGCAAAACGAGGCAATAAAATCGCCGTCGCCATTTCTGATCCGACCAATCTTCAGGCTTTGGATCAAATCAAATTTCAGACAGAGTTGGCGGTTGAACCCATTGTCGTATCGCATGACCGGTTACTGGTACTACTGGATAAAATCGCCAAATCATCCGATCAAAAACTCAGCGAGTTTATTGGAGACGATAGTGATATCGATTTTGGTGATATTGATGGCAATAACGGCACATCTCCTTCGGTCGATGCGGCACCCAATGATGTTGATGACGCTCCTATTGTTAAGTTTTTAAATAAAATTTTGCTTGATGCGATTAACATGGGTGCGTCAGATTTACATTTTGAACCATTTGAAAAATTTTATCGCATTCGGTTTCGGGTCGATGGTGAACTACGTGAAATTGCCCAGCCACCACTGATGATTAAAGACAAACTGGTTTCACGTATTAAAGTATTATGCCGGATGGATATTTCCGAAAAACGGATTCCACAAGATGGCCGGATGAAACTGACCTTATCCCCCACAAAAGCGATCGACTTTCGTGTCAGCACACTGCCTACGTTATTTGGCGAAAAAGTCGTTATGCGGATTTTGGATGCCAGTCAAGCCCAAATGGGGATTGATGCCTTAGGCTATGATGCAGACCAAAAAGAAATTCTCATGGGGTGCATCACACGTCCTTACGGCATGGTTTTAGTAACTGGTCCGACCGGGTCAGGGAAAACCGTCTCCTTATATACCTGTCTAAACGTTATTAATAAACCTGGCATTAACATTTCTACAGCTGAAGACCCTGCGGAAATTAACGTTCCCGGGGTAAACCAAGTGAACGTTAATGACAAAGCAGGCCTCACCTTTGCCGTCGCGCTTAAATCATTTTTACGACAAGATCCCGACGTCATTATGGTCGGTGAGATTCGTGATCTGGAAACAGCGGATATTGCAATTAAAGCAGCGCAAACCGGTCACATGGTTTTCTCCACACTCCACACCAATGATGCACCATCAACGCTGACGCGGCTAATGAACATGGGTGTAGCGCCATTCAATATCGCCTCCTCCATTATTTTAATTACAGCACAACGTTTGGCGCGCCGTCTCTGTACCTGTAAAAAACCAGTACACATTCTCGATGAAGTGCTACTGGATGCCGGCTTTGAAGAATCCGCCCTGGATGGTAGTTGGACTCCCTACCAACCGGTAGGATGTGAACGGTGCAATGGATGCGGATATAAAGGACGCGTCGGTATATATCAAATAATGCCGATTACTGAAGAAATTCAACGTATTATCCTTAATCACGGCAGTGCGTTAGACATTCAAACACAAGCACAGAGCGAAGGAGTAAAAACACTACGTGAATCTGGCTTAATGAAAGTAAAGCAAGGATTAACCAGTCTGGAAGAAGTATTAGGCTGTACAAATATGTAGCCGCAACAGTATCACGTTCGTCGATGTAAAATCACCACAAACTAAATTCATGTAAATTTTTACTTAGCATTCTTCTGCTGCGGTTGTAATCTTGTAGTATGCAGTCATGTTCCAACTATTGTATTCAGGATAAGTAATATGGCAACCAGCCCAAAAAAATCATCAAATATGGTGAAAGATTTTATCTTTGCATGGGAAGGCAAAGATAGAACCGGAAAAAGTGTCCACGGCGAATTACGTGCTGGTGGGGAGGCGCTTGTCAGTGCTACATTACGCCGCCAAGGGATTCTTGTTACAAAAGTAAAGAAAAAATCCTTCACTAGCGGTAAAAAGGTGACGGATAAAGATATCACACTGTTTACCCGCCAATTAGCGACCATGATGAAAGCGGGGGTTCCCTTATTACAATCGTTTGATATTGTTGGGAAAGGTCACTCCAATCCAGCCGTCTCCAAACTTATTTTGGATATTCGTGCCGACGTTGAGACTGGCACCAGTCTGAATCAGGCTTTCCGTAAATTTCCACTGTATTTTGATCCGCTATTTTGTAATTTGGTTGGCGCGGGGGAACAAGCAGGTATTTTGGAGGATTTGCTGACCCGATTGGCGATTTATAAAGAAAAAACACTGGCGATCAAAGCCAAAATTAAATCAGCACTCACTTATCCAATTACTATTATTGGTGTCGCTTTTTTGGTTACTTCTGTCATCATGATCTGGGTAGTTCCCGCATTTAAAGAAGTATTTAAAAGTTTTGGTGCTCAATTACCGGCACCAACCTTGATTGTGATGGCAATTTCGGAATTTTTTGTTTCGTACTGGTATATCATTTTTGGTGTCGTGTTTGGTGGTGTCTATCTGTTTCTCCAGTCATGGAAACGCTCCTTAAAAATGCAGCGCATTATGGATAGACTACTATTGCAACTACCAATATTTGGTCCCATCATCCGCAAGGCGACGATAGCGCGCTGGACTCGTACACTGGCCACGATGTTTTCCGCCGGTGTTCCCTTAGTTGAATCATTAGACTCAGTCGGCGGAGCAGCTGGGAATGCTGTATATCTTGATGCCACTATTAAAATTCAAAACGAAGTAAGCTCGGGAACTAGTTTAACTGTAGCAATGCAAAACGTAGGGGTGTTTCCCAATATGGTCACCCAAATGGTCGCCATTGGTGAAGAATCGGGTGCATTGGATCAAATGCTTGGTAAAGTTGCGGATTTTTACGAGGAAGAAGTGGATGATGCTGTCGGATCACTATCGAGTTTAATGGAACCTATTATTATGGTATTTTTAGGGGTGATCATCGGCGGTCTGGTCGTTGCTATGTATTTACCAATTTTCAAATTAGGTGCTGTCGTAGGCTAAGCATAAATTAAACGAACACCGGACTAACACTAATCATTATTTTCAGGCAAACCATTTCACCGTAAACGTGTCTCAATGACGTTGAGAGCAAGGAATTGATTTGCCTGAGTTTGCCCCTTTAGAAAGCGTTTAAAAACCATGCTATTTCACTTTACTACACCATTGATAACTATGCCGCTAAAGGATTGGGCATGCTGATTGATAGTATGTATATAGCGGCACCGCAAAATTTACCAGTCAGCGTTATTTTTGGATTACTGGGATTGTTATTTGGCAGTTTTTTAAATGTGGTTATCTATCGTTTGCCAAAAATGATGCAGCATGATTTTGATAATTATGTTGCAGGTCAACAAGACCGTGAATTACCGCATCCCGCTAAATTTAATTTAATGGTACCTCGGTCTGCATGCCCTCATTGTGGTCATGCTATTAGCGCAATGGAAAATATCCCGATTATTAGTTATCTGATGATACGTGGTCGTTGCGTTGGGTGCAAAGCGCCTATTTCTCCACGCTACCCACTGATTGAGTCACTGACTGGACTAATTTCCATTATGTTGATTTGGCATTTTGGCAGTGGAATGGCTGGTATGGCGAGCTTGCTCTTTGCCTATTTCCTGATCGCTATGGCGGCGATTGATTTTGATACCCAATTATTACCCGATGATCTCACCCTACCCCTGCTGTGGCTCGGCCTAGTCATCAATTCTCAGGGGCTATTTTGTTCACTGGAAGATGCTGTCTTTGGTGCCGTATTCGGCTATCTATCACTTTGGAGTATTTATTGGATTTTTAAGCTACTTACCGGCAAGGAGGGAATGGGCTATGGTGATTTTAAATTATTAGCGGCACTCGGCGCATGGTGTGGGTGGATACAACTACCGGTAATAATTTTAATCTCTTCGTTAATGGGTGCCGTCATTGGATTAATCATGATTTGGCGTTCCAAGCTTGAACGAAACACTCCTTTTTCATTTGGCCCCTATTTAGCCCTTGCAGGTTTAATCGCACTCCCTTTTGGCCCAGTATTAACGCGATTATATCTGGGCTCAATTTCATGATGAGTGCATCTTCAACACCAGTCATTATTGGTCTGACTGGAGGAATCGGCAGTGGCAAATCAAGTGTAGCCGCCGGGTTTTCTAAGCGCGGTGCGAGTGTCATTGATACGGATGTCATTTCGCATCAATTAACCGCACCGGGTGGGGCTGCCATCGCTGCCATTGAAGCTTGCTTTGGCCCATCCATGATCACCGCTGATGGCGCCATGGATCGCGCCAAAATGCGTGCGCTGGTCTTTCACGACGCCCAGAAGAAAAAACAGCTCGAAGCGCTGTTACACCCATTAATTCGCGCTCAGCTAGCAATGGACACCCATCATGCTACTGGTACATACATCATGTATGTCATTCCCTTGCTGGTTGAGTCTGGCAATTGGAACCTGACGCGCATTTTAGTCGTGGATTGCGATGAACAATTACAACGACAACGTGTCATGAAACGTAATGGTTTGAGTGAAGATGAAGTACGTGCAATTATGAAAAATCAGGCGACACGTGCCCAACGATGTGCTGCGGCTGACGACCTGATACAAAATCAAGGCCACTTAGATGATCTTGAGCCGGAAATAGAGCGATTACATCAAGTATACTGTCGACTACGTTCTGCTATTTAAATAGAATATTTGTAATTTTACTCGGCTTGGTTCAGAATCACGTTGATTGATGTTGATTACGTGCTTTTTATGCATACCAATCTACCGAATTTTGTTTTACGGCTGCTTTTTATGCTAATTTTTTTTACGCCATACGCCGATTTTTTTACAGGGAAACTACTTTGATTGTTTACGAATACCCTTTCAACGAGCGTATTCGCACGTTATTGCGGCTGGAAGACCTGTATGAAAAATTCAATTTTTTTCTTCGTCAGGATCACCATTTACAACATCATGTTGCACTTTCAACGATTTTCGAAATGCTGGAAGTAGCAGGACGTGCTGATCTGAAATCCGATCTACTACAGGAACTCGAACGCCAGAAGCAAACACTATTAGGTTTTCGCTCCAATCCGAACGTTGAAGCAGATATGCTCAATACCGTGATTGATGACGTTGATCAGGCTAGCAGTGCTTTAATGGCGACGCAAGGAAAAACCGGGCAAAACATTCGCGAGAATGAATGGCTGATGAGTATCCGTGGTCGAACCATTATTCCTGGTGGAGCGTGTGAATTTGACCTGCCGTCATACCATGCGTGGCAAAATAATGCGACTGAAAAACGTCGTGCCGATATTACTAACTGGTTTGCTCCATTAGCACCATTATTTGATTCCATATCACTGGTATTGCGCCTATTGCGCGAGTCCGGCAGTACAACAAAGATGATTGCCCAAGCCGGTAGTTACCAACAAATGCTACAAGGAAAAACGTATCAAATGATTCGTTTACGTCTGGATGAAACACTGTGTGCGATTCCTGAAATTTCCGCCAATAAATATATGCTTTGGGTACGATTCATGTCGCAGGACGGCACATTAAAGCCACGTATTTTTGAGTCTGAAATTCCGTTTGAACTAACGCTGTGTAATTTTTAACGATCAACATGTATCACACTAACTTTCTATGAACGTAAATTGCCCACAATGCAGCAAAAAAGTAATCTGGGACAGCAGTAGCCCATTTCGTCCATTCTGCTCGGAGCGCTGCAAACAAATTGATCTAGGCGCATGGGCTGAAGAAAGCTACATTATTCCCGGCTCAGCACCAGAACCCGACGATGTACAAGAAGAGCATGATTGATATCCGCCCCACCCTGAAAAAAATAAGGCAACCGTAGTTGCCTTATTTTTCCCTCCCTTTCGTGCTTATGTAAACTTCAGCGGAATATACGCATTAAAATGTGTGTCGAATCCCTGCCTGTAATTTTGTAATGTTTTTACCTGGAACATCCGTTCCACCAAGGGACGCATTACGGTAGTTATCCAGAAATGATGCCGCAGAATAGAGATCAGTCCGTTTTGACAGCGCATAAGTGTAACCAATTGCATACCCGCTTGCTCCTGTCGATGTACCAATGCTGTTTTTCTTATGCATGTAATCGGCATAAACTGCACTCGTACCAAATGGAATTGATACACCCAGCAAATAATCCGTCGTCTTCAACGCGGAGGCACCCTGCGTATTTCTATCCATTGCTGCGCGCAGCTTCAGCACACCAAAATCATACGTCCCACCGATAAAATGTGTCTGGAATACAGGGCCAGCAAGTATTGCTGTATCTGTATTAGCATTATGATAGGCATAGGCTATTTGTACAGGCCCCTTTACATAGCCGAGAGCTACGCCGAACTGACGTTGTTGTTTGAATGCGCCCGGTTGTTCACCAAACCCATACGCAATTTCACCACTTAGTCCCGCCAACGTATCAGGTGTTTGGTAATTCACCGCATTGCTCATCCGCACATAATGTGCAGTATTTGTCGCATCCGTCCCAAAGAACTCACGTAAATCGCCTGCCAGTCCATGCTCGAATGGATCAACGATACCTTGTGCATTGGTGAGTGGTGAATATTGGCGTCCCAGTCGCAATGTTCCCATATCACCGCTGACACCCACATAGGCTTTACGGCTAAATGTCCCTGCTGAACTCGTCTCACCACGATCAAGGTGAATCCCTTGCTCCAACGCAAACAGCGCTTTTATACCACTCCCTAACTCTTCTGATCCTTTAAATCCGACAAAGGAGCCAGACTCAAGTCCACTAGACAGTCGCACCACACTCCCCGCCTGCAGAGCATTATTGTAAGAAATTCCTGCATCCAACGTGCCGTACAAGCTCACATTGGATTCAGCCGTAGCCGTACAACATATCAACGACAGTGCAGTTACTAATAATGATTTTTTCATTTTCGCATTCCAAAAAAGGATTAATGACCCCCAACTGAATCAACACCATTCAGATTAGGTTACTTCCTCACTAATTACAATTTGAAAGTTTGCCAAAAGCCAATACATATAGAATAGAAATAATTGCAACTATATGCGCAAAAAAAAGGGCAAACTACATACCAAGAGGACTCGAAAATTCTAACTTTACACAAAAAATCACTCAACTAGTGAAACTACGTATGTTGTATTTCGGATGAAAGGTATCGACCTTCCATCCGATAGAGTACATCAACTATTCTTTGGGTTTCGCTGCCTCACGTCGGTTAAATCCGGCCACCATATCAAACCGAAATAAGCGACATTCAAGTGCACCATTAAAAAATGGTGTCTTTCTGGCTTCTTTGAGACGTAATAATTTAGGCAAGGTTAAATCAGCTGAAAACAAAAATACCTGCCATCCAGCAAAGCGTTGTTTTAATGTATTTCCAAGCGCATTAAAGAATGAATTTGCCAGTTCATCCGTTTCCAGAGTGCTATCGCCGCGAACACCAATACGCTCACCATAAGGAGGATTGGTGAGTAAGATGCCGGCAATCTCTGTAGGTGGGGCTTTGATTTCCTGTGCTTCAATTTGCTTTAGTGGAACCTCAAACTGAATACCCGCCTTATTCAAATTATTCCGCGTCATGACGACCATATCACCAGAAATATCACTACCAAAAATGGTTGGTGTGGTTGGTAGTGGTCTGGATTTAATCGACGACTTGATTTTTTGCCAACTCGCTTTATCAAAGCCAGTAAATTTCTCAAACGCAAATTCACGGTGTAAACCCGGTGGAATACCTGCGAGCATTTGTGCCGCTTCAGCCAATATTGTGCCTGAACCGCACATAGGATCAAATAAGGTCATTCCTGGCTTCCATCCGGCTACGCGCAACAAACCAGCAGCCAAATTTTCACGTAGCGGTGCATCGCCGGTTTCAGTGCGCCAACCGCGTTTAAACAATGCTTCACCTGACGTATCGATGTACAGCGTAAAATGACGGGCATCTAAAAATCCGACCAATCGGATATCCGGAAGTTGCGTATCGACTGATGGGCGGGCATTGAATAAATCACGGAATCGATCACACACTGCATCTTTAATTTTCAGCGTAATAAACTCTAAGCTCCGTACTGGTGATTTAATCGCCGTGACATCAACGCGAATCGTGTGGTGAATAGAAAACCAATTTTCCCATTCTTGGGCTAAGGCTAAATCGTAAATATCATTTTCATTGTTGTAGCTTTTGTGCGCCATCCGTAATAAAACACGGGAGGCAATACGGGAATGCAAATTCATCAGGTAAGCATCCGTCATCGTGCCTGAACAGTGAACACCGCCGGGCACCTGATTATGAATCTGTAAGGTAGAACTATAATCTGCTGCGATTTCGCCTAATTCTTCTGTGAGTGCGAGTTCCATGCCGCGCGGGCAAGGACAAAAATACGAGTGTGGCTGAGCCATGGGATACCCTTTATCCGTTATAAAATGCGTGTCGCTATTTTGCTTGAACTGCTGCAAAAGCGCGCTCTAAAAAATCTAACCTATCCTGTCCCCAGTAAGGCTGATCATCAAATACATACCAAGGCACACCAAAAACATTGGTCGCGATGGCTTGTTGCGTATGGCGTTGAAATTCTGCTGCCACACTACTGGTTTCAGCGGATTTGAGTAACGCACATCCATCTAGTTCAGCTTGTTCTGCTAATTCCTGTAATGTGCCACTATCAGCGATGTTTTTTTGCTCTGCCCAAAGTGCCTGCATGATGCGACCACATAACGCCAATGCGACTTCAGTTCCATGGGTGAGCTGGGTGGCAATCAGTAATTTTGCGGCCGGATCTGCTGCAACGGGAAAAAATGCCGGCTGTACATTCATAGGCACACCCAAGTACGTACTCCAACGTTGCAATTCCAGTAGTCTATGTGCCTGACGCTGAGGTGCCCGCTTGGCTAATGGCAAACCGCCAGAGACGGAAAATACCTGAGCAATATCGATCGGCTTCATTTCAATCTTGATGCCATACTGTTTGCCCAAGTTTAGTAATCGCTCGTGCCCTAAATAAGCCCAAGGAGAAATGGGGGAAAAATAATATTCACATACTCGATTATTCACAGCCCGCATCACGCCTCCTAGAATGGTTTAACCACGACCAAACATACAATTATCAATAACAGCAGCACCGGTATTTCATTAAAATACCGATACCAAACGTGACTATGCTGTTTGATACCATGTTCGAATTTTTTTAATATACTACCGCAAGCGTGGTGGTAACCGATAACCACGATAACCATCGCTAATTTAGCATGCATCCAGCCATTACCAGCACCCAATCCAATACCATAACCCAGATATAAAATTAATCCGAGTGCGACAGCTACTCCTGCCAATAAGGTGGTGAATCTGTACAACTTACGTGCCATTTTTAATAACCGGTCAGTTGCATGACCCGACACTTCTTCTGCTAAATTGACATAAATACGTGGCAAATAAAATAATCCTGCAAACCATGACATAACAAAGACGATGTGTAATGATTTAATCCAAAGCATACTTTTCCTTTAAGCTAATAACAAACAACGCAATGCCAGTACTTCAGCGTACTTCACCATGACCAAAAACAATGTATTTCACAGAAGTTAAACCATTTAAACCAACCGGTCCTCGGGCATGCAATTTATCTGTTGAAATACCAATTTCAGCACCTAAACCATATTCAAATCCATCGGCAAAACGCGTTGATGCATTCACCATCACCGAAGCCGAGTCAACTTCACGTAAAAATTGTAAGGCACGAGTGTAATCTTCTGTCACGATCGTGTCAGTGTGCTGCGACGAGTAGGTATTGATATGAGTAATTGCCTGTTCTAGGTCATCTACCACCTTAATAGATAGGATGGCAGCAAGGTATTCCGTGCTCCAATCCGACTCTTGGGCGGCAACCAGATGTGGATAGCCAGCTAATATGGCCATGGATTCCGGATCACAACGCAATTCGACTTGTTTGGTGAGGTAGAGCTTGGCGAGTTTAGGTAATATATCGCCAGCGACAGCACGTGCCACCAGTAGTGTTTCCATCGTATTGCATGTACCATACCGGTGACATTTGGCATTGAATGCGATCGCTTCTGCCTTGACCATATCGGCCTTATCATCAATATAGACGTGGCAAATACCGTCAAGATGCTTAATCATTGGCACTTTGGATTCTTTAATCAGACGCTCGATTAAGCCTTTTCCACCACGTGGTACGATCACATCAACATATTCCGGCATAGTAATAAGGTGTCCAACAGCTGCACGATCCGTGATATCGATAACTTGCACTGCATGCGCAGGCAAACCGGCGCCAGCTAAGCCTTCTTGTACTAGCTGCGCCAATACCTGATTGCAGTGAATGGCCTCTGAGCCACCACGTAAAATCGTCGCATTGCCACTTTTGATACATAAGCCAGCAGCATCCGCTGTTACATTCGGACGCGCTTCGTAAATAATACCGATCACGCCTAAAGGTACCCGCATTTGTCCTACCTGAATACCACTAGGACGGAATTTCAAATCACTGATTTCACCGATAGGATCTGGCAACCCGGCTATTTGCTCTAATCCTTGTGCCATCGTCGTGATGGCACTGGACGAAAGGGCCAGACGATCCAGGAGCGCATCTGCAAGACCCTGCTTGCGTGCCGCATCCAAATCGCGTTGATTAGCTTCCTGAAGTGCTGCTGTTTCGCGCAAAATGGCGGCAGCGATCAAACGCAAGGCGTTGTTTTTTTGCGCACTGGACGCGCGTGCCATTAAACGACTGGCTGCACGTGCTTGCCGCCCAACCTGATGCATGTAGTTAACTATATCCATGATTTTATCTGCTTCGTTTGTTGATTTTCAATCAGTCACAAACTGATTGCGAGTTTTTTATTTTACGCTAGTGCCACCAACTGCGCAGCGTCATACGATGCTGGCTTGATTCATCAAAATCGCCCCGAAGACAATGATAAGGAAAGCTGTAATACTGCATTCCAGGCATCACCAGCCAGTGTCGACACGCGTAAGCCTTTAATCAGTTTATCGATCTGCGCCGCTTGCCTTAACGCCTGCTCTAATTGTTTCAGCGATAAGCGCCGCAATGCTGACTCCATTAGACGTTCACGTCCGCCCCAAATGCGAAACTCCTTTAACATAGCCGCTAAGGGACGCCCCGATTCCATGCCAACTTTTAATTTCAATAGGGTTCTAATTTCTTCTGCTAATGCCCATAACACCAATGGTAACGCTTCGCCCTCACCTTGAAGTCCTTCCAGCATACGAATCAACCGAAGAGTATCTCCTGCGAGGATAGCCTCACTTAATTTAAATACGTCATAACGCGCCACATTAAGCACGGCTTCTTGCACTTGCTGAAAGGTCAACTGCCCCTCAGGATGCAATAATCCTAATTTCTGAATTTCTTGATGCGCCGCCAACAAATTACCTTCGACACGATCAGCAATAAAATCCAGTGCTTCTGGTGATGCATTCTGACCCTGACTCTTTAATCCGCGCGCTATCCATCCGGGGAGTTGAGCACGCTCAATTAACGGAATATCAAGATATACCGCTGCTTCTTGCAAACAAGTCACCCACCCCGACTTTTGGCTAGCCCAATCAAGTTTGGGTAAACTAATCAACGTGATGCTATCGGGGTTTGGATACGCAACCAACTGCTTGACATAATCCTGTAACGCTTGTGACCCTTCCTTACCCGGTTTACCGGTAGGTAAACGCAATTCAATGATTTTTTTATCGCCAAACAACGATTGACTTTGCGTAGCCGCGAATAAAGCACCCCACTTAAAACTGCGTTCTACAATCAGTATTTCACGTTCTGCAAAACCGCACGCGCGCGCAGCAGCACGGATTTTATCTTGCGCTTGCTGGGCTAATAAATGCTCATCACTACTGACGACATACAGTGGCGCCAGCGTCCCAGAGGACGTGGATTTGGCCAGCTGAGCATCCAGCGCATCAAAACGAATTTGCACTGTAATTATTCCATTTTCATCACAGAAAGACGACGTATCAGTTGCTGTATCAAATCACCTTGCATATCATTGTACAAGGCGACTTCTTCTGATTGTTTTGCCAACACCAGATTTTCATTGAAGCTAAGAACCCGGGTTAAACGCAATGTACTTGGCGCCATAAACTCTTTTCCAAAACGATTCCGAACCCGGAAATTCAAGCGACTCACCAACGTATACTCACTCACGCGCCCCTGCACATTAAGGGATAAAATCACCTTTTCATGTGCCTCAGACATCAGTTCGAGTACCACGTCAGCCTCTTTTTCGTTGTTAACCAGTTGTGTGTTCGTTTGATTTTTCAATGCACGTCGTACCTGAATACCGAGTGGTGAAGATTCAGAACCAAGCACACAAATCGTCGTAAACGGAAAATGCGAAGCACCGCGCAATTGAAAACCGCAGGCTGACACCACTAGCAGCAGCACCATGCCAAACACCCCACATAGCCTCTGTAACCACGGCTTCATAGTGATTCCTTTTTTTAAACTACATTTACTTAAACGACAATATTGATCAACTTTCCTGGAACCACGATTACTTTTTTCGGCGGTCCAGTTAGGAATTTCTGCACATGTTCCTGCTGCAGAGCCAATGCTTCAATACTGGCTTTATCCGCATCACGTGGCACTTTAATGGCACCACGCAACTTGCCATTGACTTGCACCATCAATTCAATTTCTTGTTGAATCAATGCAGACTCATCGACCTGCGGCCATGGAGCAGTAATCAACTCATTACTAGTTTGACCTGTGATGGCATCCGAAGCACCGGCATACCCTAATTCTTGCCATAAAATATGACAAATATGCGGGCAAACTGGATACAAGGCACGCAACAAAATACCGAACGCTTCATTGAGTGCAACCGTGTATCCAGTGCCTTCTGCTTTGAAAGCTTCAATCGTATTTAGCAGCTTCATCGCACCAGAAACAACGGTGTTGTATTGCAGTTTTTCGTAATCGTAGTCAATTTGCTTTAAGGTCAAATACACTTCACGGCGTAACACCTTGACTGACTCAGCATAGGTGTCAGCGGCTGCCGCAGTTGCGTCCTCAGTTGCTTTATTATGGGAAGCGATAATACTGTCTTTGTGTTTATACGCACTTGCCCATAAACGACGCAAATAACGTGCGGCACCTTCCACACCAGAATCACTCCATGCGGCACTTTGATCTGGAGGTCCGGCAAACATCGTGAACAAACGTGCCGTATCAGCGCCAAAACGACTAATGATATCTTTAGGTTCAACGACATTATTTTTTGACTTGGACATTTTTTCAATGCCACCCATCTGCACTGCCTGTCCATCACTTTTCAAGCTAGCAGATACTGGACGGCCTTTTTCATCAAAGGCAACGTCTATTTCATTTGGGTAGTACCAGGTTTTTTTACCACTGGCTTCTTCACGGTAATACGATTCATTCAACAGCATTCCCTGTGTGAACAAATTCTTGAAGGGTTCGTCAAAGTTAACCAAACCAAGATCACGCATAGCTTTGGTCCAGAATCGTGCGTACAGCAAATGCATGACTGCATGCTCTACGCCACCAATATACTGATCCATTGCCATCCAGTAGTCATTGCGACTGTCCACCATCTCTGCCGCATTCGGACTGGCATAGCGCATGTAATACCAACTGGAGTCAACAAACGTATCCATCGTGTCGGTTTCGCGCTTGGCAGCAGCACCACACGTTGGGCAGGCGACATGCAAAAAATCGTCGCGTTGCTTTAAGGGGTTACCCGAACCATCAGGAATGCAATCCGTCGGCAATATGACTGGCAAATCAGCGATAGGCACGGGGACTGCACCACAGGCATCACAGTGAATAATCGGGATCGGCGTACCCCAATAACGTTGACGACTAATACCCCAGTCACGTAAGCGCCACGTCGTTTTGGTTTCACCTAATTTTTTTTCTGCCAAATCAGCCGCAATTGCTGCCACAGCAGCCTGAAAGGTCAGACCATCGTACTTACCTGAATTGATCGTAACGCCACGCTGTTTATCACCATACCATTCCTGCCATGCATCCAGATTAAATTCCAGACCGGTTACTGCATTCACTTGTTTAATCGCCAAATTGTATTTTTTTGCAAAGGAAAAATCACGTTCATCATGCGCTGGCACGCCCATCACGGCACCGTCTCCGTAACTCATCAGCACGTAATTACCAACCCAAACGGCAATGCTCTCGCCAGTCAATGGATGGGTAACAAACAGACCAGTCGGAAAACCGGATTTTTCTTTGGTCGCCATTTCAGCTTCCGTCGTACCGCCCGCTTTACAGACTTCAATAAACGCGGCTAACTCAGGATTAGTTTTGGCTGCCAGTGTCGCCAATGGATGTTCTGCGGCTACCGCACAAAACGTCACGCCCATAATGGTATCGGCACGGGTAGTGAATACGTAAAGCAAACCATCTTGAATCAGCGTATTTCCATCCGTAATGGTATGTGGAAAAGCAAAACGTACACCTTCACTTTTACCAATCCAATTACGCTGCATCGTACGCACTTGCTCTGGCCAACCTTCAAGTTGGTCAATACTGCTCAATAACTCTTCAGCGTACTGCGTAATACCAAAGTAATACCCTGGAATTTCCCGTTTTTCTACCAAGGCACCGGAACGCCAACCACGACCATCCACCACTTGCTCATTGGCCAGTACCGTGTTGTCTATCGGGTCCCAATTAACCACTTGGGTTTTTTTGTAGGCAATACCTTTTTCCAATAACTTCAGGAAAAACCATTGATTCCAGCGATAATATTCCGGATCACAGGTTGCAACTTCACGCGACCAATCAAACCCCAGTCCCAATGGTTGCATTTGCGATTTCATATCTGCAATATTGGCATAAGTCCATTCTGCCGGCGACTTGTTATACGCAATCGCGGCATTTTCTGCAGGCAATCCAAACGCATCCCATCCCATCGGCATCAGGACGTTATACCCCTTCATGCGTAACTGGCGCGCCAGCATGTCATTAATCGTGTAATTCCGTACATGCCCCATGTGGAGTTTGCCAGATGGATATGGCAACATGGAGCAGGCATAGTATTTCCCTTTTGGGAAACGCGGATCATGTTCTACCGTAGTGTACGCATCGATTTTCTGCCAATGAGTTTGTGCAGATTGCTCTACATCGAAGGGGCTGTATTTTTCTTGCATGAGGGTAATGGCGTGCTTTGTAAAATAATAAACTAAAAGAGAATCACTGTTGATGAACAGACCTTGGCAATCGGATTAACGCAAACCAATCACATCATTCATGTCGTATAGTCCCGTCTTTTTATCGCTCAAAAACCGCGCTGCGCGCAAGCTTCCATTCGCGTAAGTGACGCGTGATGACGATTTGTGGGTAATTTCTACCCGCTCGCCGATCCCTGCGAATAAGACCGTGTGATCACCGACAATATCACCACCACGTATGGTTGCAAAACCGATTGATGACGGATCACGTTCACCGGTTACACCTTGACGAGCGTACACGGCAACGTCGTTCAAATCACGCCCGATAGCATCCGCGATCACTTCGCCCATTTTCAGCGCTGTACCTGATGGTGCATCGACTTTATGACGATGATGCGCTTCAATAATTTCAATATCGTAACCCTGAGCAAAACTTTTCGCCGCCATTTCAAGTAATTTCATGGTGACAGTAACACCGACACTCATATTTGGCGCAAACACGATCGCGGTTTTTTGTGCGGCAGCGGCAATGGCTGCTTTTCCCGCCTCATCAAATCCAGTCGTACCGATAATCATCTTGATGCCATGCTCAGCGCAATAGGCCAGATGCTCCAATGTTCCTTCGGGACGGGTAAAATCAATCAGGTATTCTGCACCAGACAACCCTGTCGCCAGATCAGCGGTGATGGGTACGCCGGACAACTTGCCCGACCAAATGCTGGCATCCTGTCCAATTGCCGGGCTAGATGCGACATCCAATGCACCGGTTAGTTGTGTATCATCGGCTTGGCTGATGGCTTCGATCAACATACGACCCATGCGCCCGGAAGCGCCGACTATGGCTATTTTTAATAAATTCATTCTGCTGGTGGAGTAGGTGCTTTAGGTTTTGGGGCGTGAGAGACATCTGCACGTTCTACGTAGCCAACAATCGCAGCTTCGCTAATTCTGGCAAGGTATTCATTTTCAGACGGCAACGTACCGCTGTCAATTTTAACGACTAGATTTTTTTCAAAATGAACGGCAACACGCGATGTAATGAGCTCACCGCTAGGTTTGAGCAAGCGGAATGGATAGTCCCAACGATCTGCATGAAACATATCCGTGAGCAATGCAGTCCCTAACAAAAACCGAACCTGTTCACGGGTCATTCCTAGTTTTACCTGAGATATCATTTCCTGAGAAACGAAATTTCCTTGTTGAATAGTAATTCGATAGGGCGTAAAAATTCCCATGAATTTTTTAAACCCTTCAGGCGCCGTTGTTCTTGCGCTTAACGTATCGCTTTCGTCAACGGATGTAACAGGCGCAGACACTGTTTGTGCAACGGCGGATGGTGTAGCAACGGCAGGTACGGACGTTGTGGCTATCTTCGTGGCATTAACCTTCGCGTCGATTTGCGGCGCAGAAGATGCAGGTGATGTATAGTCTGCAAGAGATGCGTTCGACGACACCATTGCGCAACCCGATAGCGAAGCAAAGAGGCACGCTAGCACACATGTTGTTAAACTAAGCGGCAAATCCACGTTTGGACTTGGACAAGCGTTCACCCCGGTGCTGGCACTGACAGTAGATCGAGTATTACATTTTTGCAACATTCGCATAAATAGCCTCATTTCATTGAGCAATAGGACGAAAACATTATATGATAAAGCAGATATTCAAGAATTAAGTAAAAATATGACAAAACCACCCAATCTGAAGTCCAGCGGACTAAAAGCCACGTTACCACGCCTTAAAATTTTGGAAATCTTTCAAAATAGCACGGTACGTCACCTTTCTGCTGAAGACGTTTACAAAATCCTACTAAATGACAACATGGACGTTGGTTTGGCAACAGTATATCGTGTACTGACGCAGTTTGAACAAGCTGAAATACTCCATCGCAACCACTTTGAAACCGGCAAGGCCGTTTTTGAACTCAATGAAGGTTCACACCATGATCATCTGGTGTGCCTTGATTGTGGCAAAGTCGAAGAATTTTATGACGCTGACATCGAACAACGACAACATACAATTGCGACCGAGCGAGGCTTTACCATTGCAGAGCATTCGTTAGCGATTTATGGCAACTGTACCAAAAATGCATGCCCAAACCGAAGTTAATCACGTTGGTTAACGTATATATTCACCACATTTTCACTGTATTTGCACTGTTTATGGCTGCTTATTTAGTCTATTTTTACTCCATTTACAGTGCAAATTCCGTAGTCATTTGATCAGCGCACCGGCACAATATGTTCAGCATAGTCATACAATGCGCCTAAAATTCCTTCTTCGTATTCACCCGCATTTTCCGATAGTTGATCAATTTCAGCAAAAAAATCATCTACTGTTAATGCACCGGCCGCACCATCAAAGAAACGCATGGCACAATGTTCACTCCAACGCTGAGCATCTGTTTCAGACAAACTCGCCGGAAAATTTCGAGCGCGATAGCGAAACACTAATTCAGCCAATCGTTCATCCTGAAATTCTGAATTTTCGGACATTATAGCCAATTGTGTAGCACCGCACTGACTGAGCTTGGTTAACGTAGCCCGGTCGGCATTACCCACAAATCCACCATACAAATCTAAATCCACATCTACAGGCGAGGTAGTGGATGGTTGTCGATTGTAAACTTCCTGCCAAATTGCATTCATATCAGGCAGCGCCGCAGCGTGTTGGGCGTGCTGCATTGCTACTTCAATGGAAATCCCCCAACGTTCTGCCACTTCTGGCGTGAGCATCGCCATACGCCCAATCACAATGGGTGATTTGGTTAAATGAATCGTTTTGACCGGTAAGCGCGTCACACCTTCAGGCAATGCATCTGCTTTTGAAAATAACCGCTGGCGAATCGCATCGGCATTCATCCCCAGTAATTCAGCAGGATCATGCGCCAGATCCCAGACAATGATTTCATTTTTGTTGCCTGGATGAGCTGCCAGTGGCCAGGCGATACACATACATCCATTTTCTGCCGGAATCATGCCGGTAATATGTAAAAACGGACGTTGCTCAGGCAAGCCGATTTCAATCGCCACTTTTTGTTTTTTATGCAAACTAAAACAAAAATTCACTAATTTAGGCTGTAACTGACGCACTAATTTGGCTAAAGCGATCGTAGCGCGTACATCCGACAACGCATCATGTGCTGATTCATGCATAATGCCATTAGCGGCACACAAGTGCTCCAACTTAAAGCTAGGACGCCCTTGCTCATTGAGCGGCCAATGCATACCCTCTGGGCGCAAGGCATAGGCAGTACGCACCATATCTAAAATATCCCAACGACCACACTGATGTTGCCATTCGCGCGCGTAGGGATCCAATAAATTACGCCATAGCATAAAACGGGTAATTTCATCGTCAAATCGGATGGTGTTATAACCAACGCCGATCGTGCCGGGCTGTGAAAAAGCCTCATTGATTTTTTGCGCAAACTGATACTCTGGCAACCCCTGCTCCAGACAGAGTTGTGGTGTGATGCCGGTAATTAAACAGGCTTGTGGCTGCGGCAAAAAGTCAGGGGCAGGCTGACAATACAACATCATTGGTTCACCGATTTCATTGAAATCAGCATCGGTACGTATCGCAGCGAATTGCGCCGGGCGATCACGTCGGGCATTGACGCCGAACGTTTCATAGTCATGCCAAAGAAAGGTTTGTTGTTGCATTCAGTACTCACGTTACGATAACAAAAATTAGACTGGCTTAGTCACTAGGCATACACTGTAGTCGCGTTCCATTACCATAATCTATTAATAACTTAGCGCGTTTGACAGTAATTTGGCGGTGATATCCACAATAGGTATTACCCGTTCGTATGCCATACGGGTTGGGCCAATCACGCCGAGAGTGCCAACGATTTTACCATTTACCTGATAGGTGGAGGTGACAACACTCATTTCATCCATTGGCACCAATTGCGATTCGCCACCAATAAAAATTTGCACCCCACTGGCACGCTTTGATATATCGAGTAGACTAATTAAACCTGTTTTTTGTTCAAATAAATCGAATAATTTTCGCAACGAGCTCATATTAGATGACAGCTCATTAACATTAAGTAAATTACGCTCACCAGAGATAACCATTTCCTCACTCGAATCCGTCATTGCATCACTTCCTGCATTGACTGCGGCTTGCATTAGCTGACTCATTTCATCCTTCAGCTGATGTAACTCCGCCTGTACCCGTTGACGTACTTCAGATAAGGCCAATCCAGAAAAATGTTGATTAATATAATTGCCGGCCTGAATTAATTGACTTGGAGTAAAGTCATGCTCAGTTAATAATAAGCGATTTTGCACATCACCATTAGGCGCAACAATCACCAACAAAATACGCTTTTCAGATAATCGTAAAAATTCAATCTGTTGAAATACCGATTCATTTCTTGGTGTCATCACCACACCAGCAAATTGCGATAATGACGATAATACTTGCGCTGCATTCGCGATGATTTTTTGCTTTGGATTTACTTCTCCTATCGCATGCATTTTAGCTTCAAGCGAGAGTTCGTCAATACTTTGCACCGTCAACAAGGTATCAACAAACACCCGATAACCACGTGGCGTCGGAATTCGACCAGATGAGGTGTGAGGACTAGATACAAAGCCCATTTCTTCCAAGTCAGCCATCACATTACGTATCGTGGCAGGGGACAGGTCAAGCCCAGAGATTTTTGAGAGCGCACGCGATCCCACTGGCTGTCCATCAGCGATATAGCGTTCTATTAACGCTTTAAGTAGAGTTTGGGCACGATTATCTAGTTGCATGAAATCATTTTACTGCATAGTGGCAGTACTATACAAAAAATAGCGAAAAGCGATGAATTTTCATTGATTATGAAACAAAATTCTGCTGCACCAAGCGTATAAGGTCTTGCATATCATGACATTCATAATCCGGCGTAAATTCGGGACGCAAGGGTAATTTTGCACGGTTCATCCACACGCTTTGCAAACCCGCTTGTTGGGATCCCTGTACATCACAGACCAAATCATCGCCGACATACAATGTCTGTTGCGGAGTAACGTTTAATGCCGCACACGCTGCCAAAAAAATAGCCGGCTCAGGTTTAGCGCAGCCAAATTGGTGTGCCGCCAACGACACATTAAAATGCGATGCGAGACCAATTTCGGTCAAATCAGCAAATCCATTGGAGATACTACCAAGTGTCACATGTTGTTTCAAAAAAATAAGTCCCGGCACCACATCTTGATACATGGCAACTTGATTGCGGGCAGCAGCAAACACTTGCATAGCCGCATCCACTTTACCGATATCTTCGCCCTGCTCCCTAAAAATCTGCGTTAGTGCCGTATGCCGCAGCGCCCATAAGTCATACCGAAAACGTGGATTAGTTGGTATCAATGCACTGCGCATGCTGCGCAATTGCGCAATATCATACTTTGCAGTAACATTTGGTACCTGATCTTGCATCCAGCCATAGAGCATCCGTTCGGCATGGTTTATTAGAGGCAGTAGCGGCCACAATGTGTCATCCAGATCAAAAAGTATCGCTTTTATTTGCATGATGCCAATTCTTCCAAAAATTAATGAAAACACCTCTGTGCGGGGGGGCAAATGCGAGTTAGTTTTTTGAGGAACAACTGTTTGTGCACGGTTAACCCTCATCACGACAATTAGCTGTTTTATAGTAGCGTAAACTATGGTCTAATTCAGGTCATCCCCTTTTCAAACTTGTCAGATCCCCATGCCAATTTCGCCATCAACAGCCAAAACCATTGCGCTGGCAGGAAAATATGCTGCTGGCACATCAGACGACATACTTGGTTTAGCACATTTTTTAGTTGAGGCTGGACATCGGGTCGTACTGGAACGTGATACAGCGAACCACCTTGCCATCACTGACTATCCCATTCTCGACCCTCAACAAATCGGAAAAATTGCCAACGTCGCCATCGTGCTTGGTGGCGATGGTACCATGCTAGGAATCGCACGCCAGTTAGCCCCTTACCATGTCCCACTGATCGGGATTAATCAGGGACGCCTCGGATTCATGACAGATATCCATATTGATCACATGTTTCCTGCACTGACCGACATGCTATCAGGAAACTACCAGTCTGATCAACGTTGCCTTCTCGAAGGATGTGTTATCCGTGACGGTCAAGAAATTACCAATGGTTTAGCGTTTAACGACATTGTTGTAGCACGTGGCGCCGGCGCCGGCATGGTGGAATTATGTGTGACAGTGGACGACCATTTTATGTACAACCAGCGGTCGGATGGCCTGATCATTTCTACACCAACAGGTTCCACCGCATACGCCTTATCGGCCGGCGGTCCCATATTACATCCTAGTCTTGCGGGCATGGTCTTTGTACCGATTGCGCCGCATGCGCTGTCCAATCGTCCAATCGTGGTTCCAGATACCAGCAAAGTAGTTGTTGAGATCTCTGCAGCACGCGATGCCAGCGTCAATTTTGACATGCAATCGTTTGCCAACTTATTGGTAGGCGATCAGATACATATTCAACGTTCACGTCATCTGATCCATTTCCTGCACCCTAAAGAGTGGAATTATTATCATACCCTGCGTGAAAAAATGCACTGGAATGAATACCCGACACTGAATGGCCAGCTCAAATAAGCGCAGACATGCAATTGAGCTGTAAAATAGGCATGCTCAGAGTCATGTGCAAAAACCGTGTTCGATTTTTTCTTTATTTTTGCCAAACCCAGAAACCGCCATGTTACGTACCCTTTCGATTCGTGATTTTGTCATTGTTGATCATATTGAGCTTGAATTCTCATCGGGATTTTCTGTGCTTACCGGAGAAACCGGGGCTGGAAAATCGATTTTAATCGATGCATTAAGCCTGACCCTAGGTGGTCGGGGTGATGCCAGCATGGTGCGCGAAGGCGCAACAAAAGCCGATATTTGTGCTGAATTTTCCATCACAGCCACATGCAGCGACTGGCTTAACTATCACGATCTAGCATCAGAAGAAGACATGGTGTTACTACGGCGAGTGATCGACAATGCTGGCCGCTCCAAAGCCTGGATTAATGGTATCAGTGCCACTGCCGCACAATTGCGCGAATTAGGCACCTTGCTGGTCGATATTCATGGTCAGCATGCACATCAGACCCTATTGCACAATGATACGCAACGACAACTTCTTGATAGCCATGCCAGATTAACGACAGAAACAGCGACTGTCGCTGCTTTATACAAAAATCTCAGCACACTGCGTCAGCAACGCACACAATTTGAAACTAATACCCAACAACTTCTACAAGAACGAGAACGCTTGGAATGGCAATTTAACGAGCTCGACAAGCTGCGTATTTTACCGGATGAGTGGCAAGAAATCACAAATGAACACAGCCGTTTATCGCATGCTGCCAGTTTAATTGAAGGGGCTCAATTTGCCCTTCATGTGATTTCCGAGTCGGAAGATCCGCTACTGACACAATTAGCCTCGGTCACACAGAAACTTGCCAAACTCAGTGAATTTGATGATGGATTAACGGCGGTAATGGAAACCTTGGAACCTGCCCGTATTCATTTACAAGAAGCAACCTCATTTTTAAATGATTATGTTAGTCGGGTTGAACTAGACCCTGACCGTTTACGCATTGTCGAACAACGTGTTGAAATTTTACATTCTAGCGCGCGCAAATTTCATGTTAAGCCAGAACAACTGCCCGAATTAATGAAAAATCTCAAGGTTGAACTGGCTCAATTGGGCGAAGCCACCGACCTCGATTCATTGCTAGAACAGGAACAAGCAGCACGTCAACACTATATGGCTGCTGCCAGCATGCTCACAACCGCACGCAAGGCAGCAGCAGAAATATTAGCCGTAGCAGTGACCGCTGCCATGCAAGAATTGAGTATGACCGGTGGAAGTTTTAGCGTTGCCTTAAACCCAATTGAACCCAGCAGTTATGGTCTGGAACAATGCGAATTTATGGTGGCCGGTCATGCTGGGGTCGCACCACGTCCGCTGGCCAAAGTTGCGTCAGGAGGGGAATTATCCCGCTTAGCCTTAGCTATTTCTGTCATTACCTCTGCTTCCACTGCGACGCCAACACTGATTTTTGATGAGGTTGACAGCGGCATCGGCGGTGGCATTGCGGAAGTAGTGGGACGTTTACTAAAACGGTTAGGACAAGACTATCAGGTACTATGCGTCACGCATCTACCACAAGTTGCCAGTCAAGCTGACCACCATTTTCAAGTGAGCAAATCGAGTCAGGCTGACAGCACGATTTCACACATTACCGTACTCGATTACAAAGCCAGAATTGAAGAAATCGCGCGCATGCTAGGCGGACTGGAAATTACCGCAACAACACGTAAACACGCCAAAGAACTTTTGGCCTGATGAACGAACATTGCCACGATAGATAATAAACAATAGATACCAATGACACACTCAAGCACAAGCTCCAGCACGAATGCAAAAACAAACACCACACCACCACCACAATCCGGTGTTCACGATCATAGCAAACCAGCTAAAACAGCGATTGTCTTAGTCAATCTAGGCACGCCTGAAGCTCCGACCGCAAAGGCAGTGCGGCCTTATCTAAGGCAATTTTTATCCGATTCGCGTGTGGTTGAAATTCCCAAATTTATTTGGTGGTTCATCTTAAATGGCATCATTATCCCCTTTCGCTCGAAGCAGTCTGCGACCAAATACGCTTCTATCTGGACCAAGGATGGCTCGCCACTCAAACTACATACCCTCAACCAAGCTGCATTATTGCAAGGACATTTGCATCAACGTGGCCACCAGGTCGAGGTTATACCGGCAATGAGTTACGGACAACCCGGTATCACCAGCGTGCTAGAGAAATTACAACATGATGGTGCTGAACGGATCTTGATTTTACCTGCGTACCCGCAGTACTCTGGCACAACGACTGCATCGGTGTTCGATGCGGTATTTAATTATTTCTCAACCGTCCGAAATATTCCCGAGCTACGCCTGATCAAGCATTACCACGATCAAGATGGCTATATCGTGGCACTGGCACAATCCATTCGCACGCACTGGGCACAACATCAGCGCGCTGGGCATTTGGTCATGAGTTTTCATGGCGTACCGAAACGCACTTTACTACTAGGCGACCCATATCATTGCGAATGCTACAAAACAGCACGACTAGTAGCCCAACAATTAGGATTGGATGCCAGCGAATACACAGTCACATTTCAATCCCGCTTCGGCAAAACCGAATGGCTACAACCGTATACCTTGCCTACGTTACTGGAACTTGCAAAAAAACCTCAATCACGGGTTGATGTCATTTGCCCTGGATTCACTAGCGATTGCCTTGAAACGCTGGAAGAAATTAATATCGAAGGGCGTCATGCCTTTTTGCAGGCAGGCGGAAAAGAATTTTATTACATCCCTTGCCTAAACGAAGATCCACTTTGGATCAGTGGCTTAGCCGGGATTGTAGAAACGCACATACACGGTTGGCCTACCGGCATAGAACAACAACGGCAATTACAAACAGACGCCTTCACATCAGCGACACTAGCAATGGCATTAAAAAACAAACAAGATGCAAACATCACGTCAGCGGGGATGCCGTGATGCGTTCCATGCTATCTGCAACACCGTCAACTTGGGTCATTGGTGACGTTCAGGGTTGCTGTGATCAACTCGAACACTTGCATGCACTCATACGTCAACAGGATCCTAGTGCCCATATAGTGATTGCCGGCGATATGGTCAACCGTGGGCCAAATTCATTAGCCACGCTTCGTAAACTGATTGCCTTGGGTGACCAAGCAAATAGTGTTTTGGGCAATCATGACTTAGCCTTGCTAGCCATGGCTTACGGCACACATCAAACACATGACAATCCCTATTTACGCCCGATTTTAGATGCCCCAGACCGGGAACAACTATTACACTGGGTACGTCATCGTCCAATAGCACTCTATCTTGAGCAGCATTTAATCGTGCATGCTGGCGTACTGCCAAGCTGGAGCGTGGAACAAACTATGGCTTATGCGCAGGAAGCAGAAGCAGCACTTCAGGGGCCGGATTTTATCCAGATCCTACATTCCATGTATGGCAATCAACCTGACACGTGGGATACTCATCTTACCGGCATGGAGCGACTACGCTGCATTTTCAATGTATTTACCCGACTGCGTTTTTGTACTGCAGCAGGTCAAATGGAGTTTTCTGCCAGCGGTGGACTTGATACTGCACCGCCGGGTTATGCACCGTGGTTCAGTCATCCCCGTCAAACAGAGTCCAGCACTGTTGTTTTTGGTCACTGGTCAGCACTGGGACTGCAGCAGCACTCCAATTTCATTGGTTTGGATAGTGCTTGTGTGTGGGGGGGGAAGTTGTCCGCTGTGCGGTTATCGGATCATCGATTAATTCAGGTGGATTGTCCGGGACATCAAGAAGTGATATCAACCTGCAAAGCAGCCGCTACCGCACCTCGTGCAATTAACGCCAATTCACGACGATGAACGTTGTCCGACGAAATCGGCTCTAAACTCAACAGATGCACCACAATATCACCCGCAAGCAAAATACTCCCGATGCTTTCTGCCAGCGTCATCTCACCAATGTAATCCACCGCGTGATGTAAGTCCCCTTCCGGTCCCACATAACGCATAGCGAATGGCTGTATTGGCACTGCTGCCTGAATTGCCGCCTCAAACAAATTAGCATGAAAAGGCAATATCTGTCCTTGTGCTGCCGTGGTTCCTTCAGGGAAAAATGCGATTCGCTCACCCGCTGCAATTTGCTCAGCCATGACTTGATGAATGCGTAATACATCACGACCATTACCCCGAGCAATAAAAATAGTGCCTACTTGTTCAGACAACCAACCAATCAACGGCCAGGAACGAATATCGGACTTAGCAACAAATCGGCATGGTGCCAAACTATTCAACACAAAAATATCCAGCCACGAAATATGGTTAGACACAATAATCGAACGCAGTGGCATCGTCACTACATTCATCTTGACCCGTATCCGAAAAATAGCCAGTAACTGCTGTGACCACATCTGAATTTTAACCTGCTTAGCCGCCGCATCCAGCCACGGAAACACCATCAGACAAATCAGTATGCCACGCACCACATGCACCAACACACGCACAATACGTAAGTAAAAAGAAAGTTTTTTCAAGATACACGACTAAAAACAATTCTTCCGGCCACAATGGTGGTGTGCACCACGGCAGGCAAGCGGTAATTCAAAAACGGTGAATGTTTACCCTGGCTAGCCAAAGCACGACCTTCTACCAACCATTCATCTGACGGATCAAAAATACATATATCCGCCTGAGATCCTACTGTTAGTTTTCCTCCTGACAATCCAGCTACATCTGCCGCAGCACAGGTTATTTTAGCTAACGCCGTAGCCAAATCAAGCTGTGCTTCATCCGCCCATTTGACCACCAGTGAAAGCAGCAATTCCAGCCCAGTAGCACCAGGAGATGCCTCAGCAAACGGCAATAATTTTTCATCATCATCCACTGGAGTGTGATCCGAACAAATAGCATCGATTGTCCCATCTACAACACCCTGTCGCAACGCATCGCGATCACGTTGTGAACGTAACGGCGGACTGAGACGGGCATTGGCATCAAAAAAGCCAATATCAGCATCCGTCAAATGCAAATGGTGAACACCCACATCACAAGTCACCGGCAAGCCTTCACGCTTGGCCTGACGCACCAAATCAACCCCGGCTGCAGACGATAAACGGCACAAGTGGATACGTGTCCCTGTTGTACGCTGCAATTCGAATATAGTATGCAATGCGATCGTTTCTGCCATCACGGGTATGCCCGACAACCCCATGCGCGAGGCAAATGGTCCACTATGCGCCACACCGCCGACACCAATGAAAGGGTCTTGTGGACGCAACCATACGGTGTAGTTAAATGTTTTAGCATATTGCAACGCACGCAATAATACATTGGTGTCCGTGATGATTTGTTCTGCCTGAGAGAAACCAACGCAACCCGCTCCGGTCAACGCCGACATTTCCGTTAATTCTTTTCCGTGCAAGCCCAAGGTCAGCGCACCCAGAGGATAAACCCGCGCCAGATGATGGCCTTTGGCTCGCTGTCGGAGCATTTCGACCAAACCGGACTCATCCAATACCGGATCTGTATCAGGCGGGCATACCAGACTGGTTACGCCACCGCGTACCGAGGCATGCAATTCTGATTCTAGGGTCGCTTTGTATTCATAACCAGGTTCGCGCAAGCGCGCACATAAATCCACCAATCCCGGAACGACGATCAAGCCTGTCGCGTCAATCACATCCTGTGCTACAAATCCAATAGGTGCCACCCCAACTGCCAGCACTTTTCCAGAGTCAATAAACACATCCTGAACGCCGTCAATGGCATTGATCGGATCGATCACACGACCATTTTTTATATGTAATTTCATCGCTATTTTCTCAGTACTTTGTATTTTTCACGTTACCATTTATTTTGGGTTGTTCTGCGTTGCTTTGCTAGTTTGGCTAATTTCCGGCCAAAATACTCATCACCGCCATCCGTACTGCAATCCCAAAAGTAACCTGAGGCAAGATAACCGCTTGCGGACCATCGGCAACAGCAGAATCAATTTCAACACCACGATTCATCGGCCCTGGATGCATCACAATTGCATCCAGGTTTGCCAACGCCAACCGCTCCGGTGTTAAGCCATAACTTTTAAAAAACTCCTGAGCGGATGGAAGTAAAGCACCACTCATGCGTTCATTTTGCAAACGCAGGGTGATGATCACATCCACATCTTTCAAGCCCTCATTCATATCCGTAAATACCCTGACGCCCATTTGTTCCAAACCACTCGGCAGCAAGGTATGAGGGCCAATCGCGCGTACTTCTGGAACCCCTAGTGTCGTCAAGGCATGGATATCGGAACGTGCCACCCGACTGTGGAGAATATCGCCAACGATTGCGACCCGTAACTGGCTAAAATCTTTTTTGTAATGACGTATTGTGTACATATCCAACAGACCCTGAGTTGGATGAGCATGTCGGCCATCGCCAGCATTCACCACATGCACATGGTGTTGACCGGTTTCTTGTAAGTGCCGAGCAATCAGGTAGGGTGCACCAGATTGCGCATGCCGCACCACAAACATATCCGCGTGCATGGCCGCCAAATTGTCTATCGTATCCAATAATGACTCACCTTTACTGGTACTGGATGCAGCGATATTCAAATTAATGACATCGGCCGACAAGCGCTTAGAAGCGATTTCAAACGTCGTTCGTGTTCGCGTCGAATTTTCAAAAAATAAATTGAATACACTTTTTCCGCGCATCAAAGGAACTTTTTTGACTTCACGATTGCCTATATTCACGAAAGACGCCGCCGTATCCAATATATGGTGGATCACAGCCTTGGGTAAGCCTTCAGTGGTGAGTAGATGTTGTAATTCGCCGTGCTTGTTTAACTGTGGATTGTGCATGGTTTTAATGATAAAGCGTAATTTTAGTGGTATTGCAACAATTAATTAAATTGCCATAAATAGCAATGAAAAAGCCTCTGGACAGGAATTCAACTCCAGGTCAATTTTTGATCAACACAATCAATACGGTCAGCCTGCATCAACATGAGCAGCAACTAAGGTCAGCGCCAACTGGCCATGCTGATCACGTTCCAGATGCAGCGACACATCAGCAGGAAGTGTCGCTGCCCTAGCAATAAAATCAGCGGCATAGGGTAATTCACGCCCCCCCCGGTCAATCAGGCAAGCCAATAAAATGCGTGCAGGTCGACCATAATCAAACAATTCATTAATCGCAGCACGGGTAGTACGACCGGTATTCAACACGTCATCAACCAAAATAATGGTGGTGCCTTCGACAGAAAAAGGAATTTGAGTGGGTTTAACATCGGCGTGAAGGCCTTTACTCGCATAATCATCACGATAAAATGACACGTCAATATAGCCGACTGGATGGGCAATCTGACAGTCGTTAGCTAAGCGTTCCGCCAGCCATGCACCGCCAGAATAAATACCAACAATCGCGATATTCTCCAAACCGACAATTGCATCTTTAACTTGTCTAGCCAACTCGAGGTAGAGCGCTTCGGCATCAAATTGTGCCGGATCACCAGAAAGTACGTTCATGGATTCTCATCAAAATAATGTTGCAAAATAATGGCTGCTGCTTGCGCGTCAATCACTTCACCCCGACGAGCCACAATCACAGCGGAGGAATAGCGTTCGTCGACCAGCGTCGTCGTTACCCCGTAGCGTCCTTCCAGTTGATGTGCAAATCGTCTACAGCGCACTGTCATGGCATGTTCTGCACCATCCGGATGACTGGGCAAACCCACAATACAATGGGTCACTTGCCACTCCTTGAGCAGTGCCTCAATCGCCTCAAATTTCAGTTTAATCACATCACCCGAAATAACGGTTAATGGCTGTGCCTGCTTTAAAAACGTATTACCAACAGCAACACCAATGCGTTTTAAACCAAAATCAAAAGCCAGTAGTGTGATGTCTTTTTTATCAAGCATGACCGGCCTCACCCGTCAGCATAACGGGGTCGATGCCCAATAAGTTAATGGCAGCAGTAAAGCGACGCTCGACCGGCAAATCAAACATAATAGCCGGATCAGCAGCAACGGTTAACCACCCGTTATGCAAAATTTCTTGTTCCAATTGTCCTGCGCCCCAACCGGCATAACCGATACTTACCAATAAGCGCTCCGGACCATTGCCGGTCGCTACCGCTTCCAACACATCACGCGACGTGGTAAAAGCGATCTCATCACTAATTTTCAAGGTAGAAGAAAAATTACCCGCAGGTGCATGCAGTACAAATCCCCGATCATCTTGCACTGGGCCACCAAACATCACCAACTTATTGGTTTTGGGATAATCAGCCGAGATAATTTCTAATTTCAAATTAATCCGGTCAAACAAGGTTTCAAGATTCATTTCCGTCGGCTTATTAATCACCACACCCAACGCACCACGCTCATTATGTTCACATAAATAAACAACGGCGCCGCCAAATGTGGGATCGCGCATCGAGGGCATGGCAATCAAAAAATGATTTACTAAATTTAATTCAGGTAACAACATGAAATCCGAATAAAGTGAAGAGTCTAGCGTACAGCCAAACCCATTGAGTCAGATGGTGTTAGTTTTAATAACCAACTTAATAACCAACTAAAAACGTGCATAGCAGAATTTTAGCAGTTTTACTTGATAAATACCTTAGCGCCAGCTACCTTTTCAAAATTTCCAACACACAATGCTTGATTATTTCAACACAACTTGGTCTACGTAATCCATTCTAATACAAACGCTATGTATCTTAAGCGCTAAATTCACGGCATTCACACTGTGGCGTATGGATGAACTACATTTGGACAGTCGACGCATTTTCCAAAAACAGCGTATACTTGCACATTAATATTGCCTTAACGATTTTCCCTCATCAGCAAAAATCGTTACCTTCCGCATCACGCCTGTTCAATCTCGTCCTTTACGCATTCTAAGCACCTCATCATGACCGCACCTAAAAATTTATTCTCTTATTCTGCCTATCGTGAAAAAACGGCTAAACCTGCGCCTTTTTTGCCAATGTCACGCGCTGAAATGGAGGCATTGGGATGGGATAGTTGCGATGTAATTTTAGTGACTGGCGATGCCTATATTGACCATCCAAGTTTTGGTATGGCATTAGTAGGCCGACTGTTAGAGTCCCATGGTTTTAGGGTAGGTATTATCAGTCAACCCGACTGGCATTCCGTCGATGCATTCCGAACCTTAGGCAAACCAAATTTATATTTTGGGATCACTGCAGGCAATATGGATTCCATGGTGAATCGCTATACCGCAGATAAAAAAATTCGTTCTGACGATGCCTATACGCCAAACGGCGAGGCCGGAAAACGTCCCGATCGCGCAGTAATGGTCTATGGTCAAAAAGTACGCGAAGCCTATCCTGGCGTCGCTGTTGTGGCAGGTAGTATTGAAGCTAGTTTGCGCCGGATTGCCCATTATGACTATTGGTCCGATACGGTAAAACGCTCAATTTTACTGGATTGCAAAGCGGATATTCTATTATTTGGCAATGCCGAACGTGCACTACTTTCACTCACTCACCGGATGGCGGCTGGTGAAAAAGTGAATACCATCCGCGATTTGCGTGGGAGTGCATTTATTGTTCCAAGCGGTTGGAGACCTTCGCCTGAGTGGATTGAAACCAATTCCATCAAGGTAGACACCCCAGGTCCAATAGAAGACCATATCGATCCTTATATGATGACGGGGGTAGAGTCAAACGAGACCTGCGCTACCAATGCGGGTAAAGCAGCAGATGACTTTGTCGCTGCAGAGAACGGTAGCGTCGTCACCCTTCCTGCACCAACGCCTGAGTCAAAACCGATCTCCGAATTCAAGCCCATCAAAATCATCAGTCGTGAACAACGCTTAGCCGACAGCATTGCAATCCGGGAAAAAACCGTCCTACGTTTACCTTCATACGAACAAATCAAAGACGATCCGGTGTTATATGCCCATGCATCGCGGGTATTCCATCTAGACTCCAATCCCGGCAACGCCCGCGCACTGGTACAAGCGCATGGTAACCGCGATGTCTGGATGAACCCGCCACCACTGCCATTAGCAATGGATGAAATGGATGGCGTCTATGACATGGCCTATGCACGCGCACCCCATCCATCTTATGGCAAAGCAAAAATTCCAGCATGGGACATGATCCGATTCTCCGTCAATATTATGCGCGGCTGCTTTGGTGGCTGCACCTTTTGCTCGATTACCGAACACGAAGGCCGAATTATCCAAAGTCGGTCTGAACCATCCATCCTGCGTGAAATCGAAGAAATTCGTGACAAAGTAAAAGGGTTTACTGGCGTTATTTCCGATTTAGGCGGCCCAACGGCGAATATGTACCGTTTAGCATGCAAAGACAAAGCCATTGAAGAATCTTGCCGCCGTCTATCCTGTGTTTATCCCGGGATATGCAGCAACCTTGGCACCGATCACAGCAAGCTGATTTCACTCTATCGCAAAGCACGCGCTATACCCGGCGTCAAAAAGATTTTAATTAGTTCCGGACTGCGCTATGACTTAGCCGTGCGCTCACCAGAATATGTCAAAGAATTGGTCACTCACCACGTCGGCGGCTTACTTAAAATCGCCCCAGAGCACTCGGAAGCAGGTCCTTTATCCAAAATGATGAAGCCAGGAATGGGAGCCTACGATGAATTTAAAGCCATGTTTGAAAAGTATTCTAAAGAGGCTGGGAAACAACAGTATTTAATTCCTTACTTTATTGCGGCGCATCCGGGCACCACCGATGACGACATGTTGAATCTAGCACTCTGGCTCAAGAAAAATCATTTTAAACTTGATCAAGTGCAGACGTTTATGCCAACGCCGATGGCCTTAGCCACCGCGATGTACCATAGCCGTAAAAATCCACTGAAAAAAGTCACTGAAGATTCTGAGACGGTAGAAACCGTACGCACAGGTCGAGTACGCCGATTGCACAAAGCGTTGTTGCGCTATCACGATCAAGACAACTGGCCTATCATCCGCGAAGCACTGGTACGCATGGGGAGGCGTGATTTGATTGGCAGTGGTGAGCACCACTTAGTTCCATCAGAGCATTCACCCTTGGCGGTCAAGCTCGCGGCGGTCAAGCGCCATCAAAAGCCAGGTGTCACTAGAGCAGCCGCCGCTGTAGCTGGCAAACCAAAATCATCTCCGTTAACAGGGAGCTTGAGGACGGGTAAAACACCCTCGGCTAGGGCACCAAAAAGGTGAAAAAAGATAACCTTACCCCCTTACAGGAATAACGTTAAATCAACTATCACAACGATGTGGGCCGCGGCATCCGATTAAAAATCGCTAAAAAATGACCCGCATCCTTATCCGCATAACTATGCCACCGAGCATAAACCCCCGTGTACGCCGGATTATGCAGCCGCTCGACTGTCGCCATCACTTGTAAGGCCTCAGATGGGCGTTGGTTATAGGCATATGCCATCGCCAAGCGTTCCAAAATAGGAGGAAAACCAAAACGGATGGCCATTTTCTCCAAAAACTGAATATCCTGTGCCGGCATACCAGGATATACCTTCACTCGTGCTATATAGAAATAATCATAGAATTGCGAAAATAGGGTGTAAGCAGGTCTATTCGTCGTAAATTCAGTACTGTACACACCACGCTGCTCTTGCTCTAACACCGTAAACCCAATCATTACCCGACGGTAATCCCAAGTCACCCCAACCATCACAAACAAGGCAGCGAGACAACATAGTACTAACCACGCACGTGGAATGGCGACTATAGTGGGCATTTTTTTCGCACGCACTGGCATCACTTGCTGCACATTCGTTTCAGCTTGCGTTTTAGCTTCTATTTCCGCTTCAGCACGCGCCTCTTGTTGCAAACTAGTAAAATCAAGCGCGCCTATCATTACGCCGAATGGCAGCAACATGAGGGCATACCATAATGGATATTCCACCATGCTATGCACAGCAAGCGTAGCAAACAACAATGTGATAAATCGAACCTGTGAACCAAGCTGGGGATGAGACCAATAACAAATACAGCGACGATAGAACCAATAAGCAGAAGCACCAATAATCAATATGGTCGCTGGCAAACCTAGCTCCACCGCTAAATTAGCCACGATATTATGCGCATTTTCACTGTATTCCGTTATATTGAACAGACGAGCAAACATGACTTGCTGCGGTCCAAACTCAAACCACCCTGCACCAAACCACGGGTGTAATTTCGTCATAAACCACGCTTGCTGCAAATAAATCAAACGAATTGACACCTGCCCTGCCCGTTGCCCTACTCCCTGAACCGTTACCCCAACTCCATTCAATAGCGTCGGTGCGCACACCACCATGACACAATAAGCCCCCAACAAAACCAACAGTACTTTCTTATGTAACGACTTCGAAGTAGGAAACGATATCCAGCAAAATACAACAAATATCGGCATCAGCACCCAACCAATCCGCGACTGCGTTAAGGTAAGCCCCCACAAAAATAGCACAGCCAATGCACCTGCCAAACGCGGGCCGATACGTCCAGTCAGACTAGTCCACCAAAGCGACGCCAAACCAAAACACAGTAACGACGCCAATAAATTTGGCTGCCCCAAATTACCAAATGGCCGCAACAATGTCCTATCAGTTAAGGGAAAAACAAACGGTTTACCATTAATCCCCAGCAATTGAATATGCTGACACACAATCGAGATCACTCCAGCAGCAATAAATGTGACCGATAAGGTCAGACACAGCCGATCCAATCCACCCTCAGCCTGCACCAACCATGCGCCAAGAATCATCGCCACAGCAAAACCCAACAAATATAAAAGTGGAAAAATACTGTCACTCGGCAGCAGCACCATATTATTCCATGTTTGCAGACCGATCATTGCTGCCACAAATACTGGCAACACTAAACTCACTGGCAGTGGCAATGCAACAGGAAATTGCAGATAATGGAATAATTGGGATAGCGGCGAACGTACTGGCGTAGATAATGAGGTAGGGGCGCTTGGCGACGATCCGGTCAAGGCCAACAAGCCGAAACTCAGTACGACAGCCAAAAAAGCGATCAGGTCATGGAAAAATGCCCGAAAAGGGTGAAAATGATGCGGGTAAATATAACTAAAAAACAACAATATGCCCAATAGATAACAGGCACGGTTCACATTTTTTTGCTCTGACATGGTCCGCTTTAGGGTTGGCACTTCCGCTATGCCATAGCGAAAGTGCTAGTAGAAAGTACTAGTGGTATTTCGTTGAATGTTACTAGTTGAATGTTAAATCAATTCAAGGATTTCACCGGTATTTTTTTGTATAACGGCGATCAACGGTGCAGGCCTTCTAACCATCATCAAAAACCCAACCGGATTTGCCGCATGGGACTTTTCTATTACCTGTAATTGAGCCCGCACCGATGGCTCAATCAATTTGAGATCAGCACTAGATTTAAGTGCAGCCTGCACGTGTGGTAAAACCTTGCTATAAGGAACATAATAGCGTGGCAAATTCTGGATACCCATTCCACCCAAACCGGCAAACACAATCTCATTGCGCGTTTTCACATCGGTTGGTTCTTGTGTACCTACAATGACAGGACCGAAATAAGGTGTCCCTTTAAATAAGGGATCAGTGACTTTAGCGCGCTCTGTGGCATCGATTTCATTGGCCCTGACCATATAAAACCGATCATCAACAAAAGCCAGATAAATAGGCCGTGCCACAAAAATCGTATGTACCCCATAGGCCAAAAAACCCAATTGGCAGAGCAATACAATGGCCACATCCAATTTAATCAGTTTCTTTTTTGCGTCAAAAATAATCAACATAATCAGCGGACCCAACACGAGGTCAACGCAAACCAGCAATCGCAATAATTCAACACCACCCACGGCTGAAAACAATCTGCCGGGATACCACACCCAGTAAATCAGACTAAATGACAAAAACAACACACTGGCACTACCTAACAAATGCAGGACGGATGCTTTATATCTGGTCATGGTATATTCATTCAACTGGTTTATACAAAAAACTACAGCACGACTAGCGTGCTGTAGATCGTGCTGTCATTACAGCTAGTAGTCAACAACTAGCTGTAGACATCTATATTAGCAAATACCAGCAGTTACACAACTACCGGATTTAGCCCAAGAAATCAACCCTGCAGCTCCTGCAGCATTCAATGTTGGTGTCAAAATATATGTTTCACCATTCATACCGTTTGATGCCGAACCAGCTGTTCCAACCGCTGTGGCTGTAATAACAGCGGAACTGCTAACGCCGACTGTAGCAACAATTCCGCCAGATGAAGCAGTAATTCCTGCTGGTACGTCGTTACTACCAACCAGACCACAATTTGTTGCTGTAAAAGTCGATGCTGATGTCAAATTTTGATCCACAGCACATAATTCGACTCCCAGCTTAAATGGGGCAGTTGCACCCGACACTTCAGAAAACTTTGCTTTTTTAGTGTAGGTTTGATACTGCGGAACTGCAATT
>Ga0302155_10000028_pt1 | contig 124569 bp, 104 predicted proteins | sample I_Bog_N3_1_FD_193508 | JGI IMG/M metagenome (GOLD analysis project Ga0302155, IMG submission 193508) | Peat permafrost microbial communities from Stordalen Mire near Abisko, Sweden - I_Bog_N3_1 | ecosystem: Environmental > Terrestrial > Soil > Wetlands > Peat | place: Sweden: Abisko... | reverse complement strand
AATTTCCTTGCCATCGACCACACCCAGCACATCCTTCTCGATATCGAAGCGGATGGTACCGGCAATGGCATACGCTACCACCAGCGGCGGCGACGCCAGGAAGGCTTGCTTGGCATAGGGATGAATGCGGCCGTCGAAGTTACGATTTCCCGATAAGACCGCTGTCGTGTACAGATCACGTGCAATGATTTCTTCTTGAATTGTCGGATCTAGTGCACCGGACATGCCATTGCAGGTGGTGCAGGCAAATGCGACGATGCCGAAACCAAGTTGCTCCAGATCGGCCGTCAAACCGGCTTCATCCAGATAGAGCGCGACCGTCTTGGAGCCCGGTGCCAGCGACGACTTGACCCAAGGTTTGCGGGTCAGGCCCAACCGGTTGGCGTTGCGCGCCAGCAGGCCGGCAGCAATCACGTTGCGTGGATTGCTGGTGTTGGTGCAACTGGTGATGGCAGCAATGATCACCGCGCCATCCGGCATCAATCCTTGTGCTTCCTGCGCTTGCGCCTGTGCCAGATCCACGGCAATGCCACGTTCGGCCAACGCCGCCACCGGCAAGCGCCGATGCGGATTGGAAGGACCGGCCAAGGTGCGTACCACCGTCGTCAGATCAAAGCGCAGCACGCGTGCATATTCGGCCAACTTGAGGCTATCGGCCCACAGGCCGGCTTGCTTGGCATAGGTTTCGACCAGCTTGACTTGCTCGTCGTCGCGACCGGTGAGTTTGAGGTAATCAATGGTCTGCTGGTCGATGAAAAACATCGCCGCCGTGGCGCCATATTCCGGCGCCATGTTGGAAATCGTGGCGCGGTCACCCAAGGTCAGCGCAGCGGCACCTTCACCGCGGAATTCCAGATACGCGCCGACAACTTTTTGCTGACGCAGAAATTCGGTCAACGACAGTACAACGTCGGTGGCGGTAATGCCCGGCAAGGGCTTACCGCTGAGCTCAACGCCGACGATTTCCGGCAGACGCATCCAGGAGGCACGTCCCAACATGACATTCTCGGCCTCGAGACCGCCGACGCCGACAGCAATGACTCCCAGGGCATCCACATGCGGTGTATGGCTGTCGGTACCGACGCAAGTATCCGGATAAGCCAGACCATTGTCGTTGTGAATCACCGGTGACATCTTTTCCAGATTGATCTGGTGCATGATGCCGTTGCCGGGCGGGATCACGTTGACGTTCTTGAACGCTTTCTTGGTCCAGTCGATGAAATGAAAACGGTCTTCATTGCGCCGATCTTCGATGGCGCGGTTCTTGTCGAAGGCTTGCGGATCAAAGCCGCCGCACTCCACCGCCAGCGAATGGTCAACAATCAATTGCACCGGCACCACCGGATTGACCTGGGCCGGATCGCCGCCCTGCTCGGCAATGGCATCGCGCAAACCAGCCAGATCCACCAAGGCGGTCTGACCGAGAATGTCGTGACACACCACGCGTGCCGGAAACCACGGAAAGTCGAGGTCGCGCTTGCTTTCAATAATTTGCTTCAGACAATCGTCAAGCAGCACCGGATCACAGCGACGCACCAGGTTCTCGGCATGCACGCGCGAGGTATAAGGCAGGCGCTCCCAGGAACCAGGCTTGATCGCCTCCACTGCGGCACGGGCATCGAAATAATCCAGCTTGGTGCCCGGTAAAGGCTTGCGGTTTGCGGTATTCATGGCTCAATCCCGAAATAATCTTGGTAAGAGTGACAGCCCACCAAACGGGCAGGCTGCCTTGCTACAGATGGACATTTACTTGCGCTGGGCGATCGGTACGAATTGCAGATCTTCTGGCCCGACATAGTTGGCCGATGGACGAATGATCTTGTTGTCGATGCGCTGCTCAATGATGTGCGCAGCCCAGCCGGAGGTGCGGGAAATCACGAACAGCGGCGTAAACATGGCCGTCGGCACGCCCATCATGTGATACGACACTGCCGAGAACCAGTCCAGGTTGGGGAACATCTTCTTGATGTCCCACATCACGGTTTCCAGGCGTTCGGCGATGTCGAACATTTTCACCGAACCGGCATCCTTGGACAGATTGCGCGCGACTTCCTTGATCACTTTGTTGCGTGGGTCCGAGATGGTATAGACCGGATGACCGAAACCGATCACCACTTCCTTGTTCTCGACGCGACGTTTGATATCGGCTTCGGCTTCGTCAGGATTGTCGTAGCGCTTCTGGATTTCAAACGCTACTTCATTGGCGCCGCCATGCTTGGGGCCGCGCAGAGCGCCGATGCCGCCGGTGATGGCCGAATACATGTCCGAGCCGGTACCGGCAACGACGCGAGCGGTAAAGGTCGAGGCATTGAATTCATGTTCGGCATACAGGATCAGGGAGGTATGCATGGCCTTTTCCCACAGCGCCGAAGGCGGCACACCGTGCAACAGATGTAGAAAGTGGCCGCCGATGGAATCATCATCTGTTTCGACTTCAATGCGCTTACCGTTGTGGCTGTAGTGATACCAGTACAACAGCATCGATCCTTGCGACGCCATCAAACGGTCGGCAATATCGCGTGCGCCGGGGGTATTGTGATCATCTTTTTCTGGCAGGACACATCCCAGTACCGACACCCCGGTGCGCATCACATCCATTGGATGCGAAGACGCAGGCAGACATTCCAGCGCCGCCTTGACGTTGGCCGGCAGGCCGCGCAAGGCTTTCAGTTTGGTCTTGTAGGCTTTGAGTTCGGCACTGGTGGGCAACTTGCCGTGCACCAGCAGATGGGCGATTTCTTCGAATTCGCAACTGTCGGCGACATCGAGAATGTCATAGCCGCGGTAATGCAGATCATTGCCGGTCTTGCCGACGGTGCACAATGCAGTGTTGCCGGCAGTCACGCCGGACAAAGCAACCGATTTTTTCGGTTTGAAAACTGGTGTAGTTTGTTCGCTCATCAAGATCTCCTGGCTAATTGGTGGTGGTTGCTTTTCTGCGTTATCTATCAGCCTTATTTATCGGCGTATTGCTTTTCCAGCTGGTCGAAGAAGGGCTTATTGACCAGCCGCTGGCGCTCGGCAAACGGTGTCACGATCAACGGATCTTCATCCAGGCGACGGTTGTCGCGCAACATGGCGAGTGCCTTTTGCATACCGGCGACCGCGCCTTGCAAGGCGGCGTTGGCATACAAGACAATGCCGTAGCCCAGAGCGGCCAGTTCGTCAGCGTTGAAAATCGGTGTCTTGCCGCCGATGACCAGATTGACCAGTTGCGGCTTGTCCAGCGCCTGCGGCAGACGACGGATTTCTTCGGCGGTTTCAGTGGCTTCCACGAACAGAATATCGGCGCCCGCTTCGCTGTAACGTGCGGCGCGTTCCAGGGCATCTTCAAAACCGTGCACGCTGCGCGCATCGGTGCGCGCCATGATCAGCATGCCATCGTTGCTACGCGCATCCACGGCAGCGTGAATCTTGCCGACCATCTCGGCACAGGAAATCACTTCCTTGCCATTGAAATGACCGCAACGCTTGGGCGAGACCTGGTCTTCCAGTTGCACCGCATCGGCGCCCGCACGTTCGAGCGTGCGAATGGCGTGACGCACATTGAGGGCATTCCCGAAACCGGTATCGGCATCAACGATCAGGGGAATCTCGACCGCGTCGCGAATGCGGGCGGTGTGATCGGCCAGTTCGTTGAGTCCGATAAAGCCCTGATCCGGCATGCCGAAATACATATTGGTCACGCCTGCGCCGGTAACGTACAGCGCCTCGAAGCCAAGATCTGCGATCACCCGTGCCGACAACGCATTGAATGCGCCCGGTACCAGCAGGCCGCGACGGGCATTGACCTTGTCGCGCAGAATTTGTTTGGTGGTGCGGGAAGTTGTGCTCATGGGTTTTATCCTTTGCCGGTTGTTTCAGCGATGTCAATGCAGCGGTTGATTGCAATGCGCATGCCATGACGCTCCAACGTTGCAATTTGCGATGCATGGCACGATATTTTTTAGATTTATTTACCAATAAATCAATCACTTAATTAAAAATATCCAATACCCATGAAGTTTCATTGAAACGTCTACAGCATTCACTACTGTGTTACATTTGAAACGTTTGAAACATATAATTGAAACATGAAACGTCCTCATACTTACCCGCATGACAATCGCGATAGCAACGACAAGCCAGTCATCTGGACAGTCTCGGTGTCGCGTCTGTTCGAACTGTTTCGCGACATCACCTTAGAGTATGACGAACAGGCCGAGATCGAACCGATCCCGCTAGGCTTCGAAGATGCGGTGCGCCATATCCGCGAACGTCTGGCGCATGAGCGCTGCGATGCAGTCATTGCGGCCGGCTCCAACGGTGCTTATCTGAAAAGCCGGCTTTCAGTGCCGGTCATCATTGCTCGCGCCAGTGGTTTCGATGTCATGCAAGCCTTGGCGCGGGCGCGCAAGATTTCCACCGATATCGGCCTGATCACTTACCAAGAGACCATGCCGGCGCTCAGTGAATTTCAAACCGCCTTCGGTCTCAACATCATCCAGCGCACCTATGCCACCGAAGAAGATGCGCGCGCCCAGATCAATGAATTGAAAGCGGCCGGCATCAAGGCCATCGTCGGTGCCGGACTGATCACCGATCTGGCCGAGGAAGCCGGCCTGACCGGCATCTTCGTCTACTCCTCAGCCAGCATCCGCCAAGCCTTCGACGATGCACTGGAACTGGCGCGCCTGACCCAGCTGGAATCGACCCGCTCGCGCAGCTTGCCCGTGGCCGACAGCTTGCGCGCCAGACACCACCTCAACGATCTGCGCGGCGACTCGGCCGCCATGGAAAACGTACGCCAGTCCATCATCCTGTTTGCAAAATCACCCGCTACCGTCTTGATTCAGGGCGAAACCGGCACCGGCAAAGAACTCGCCGCACAAGCGATACACCGCGCCCATCCACGCATGCAGGGCAAGATGCAAGGACATCATCCGTTTGTTGCTGTCAATTGCGGTGCGCTGGCAGAGTCCTTGCTTGAATCCGAACTGTTCGGCTATGAAGAAGGTGCATTTACCGGCTCGCGTCGCGGCGGGCGCGCCGGCCTGTTTGAAGCGGCCCACCACGGCACCCTGCTGCTCGATGAAATCGGCGAGATGCCGCTGCCCTTGCAGACTCGGCTGCTACGGGTGCTGGAAGAGCGCGAAGTCGTGCGCGTGGGCGGAACCCGGCCGATTCCGGTCAACGTGCGCATCATCAGCGCTACCCACTGCGATCTCGACAGCCGCATCAAGGATGGCCGTTTCCGGGCTGACCTGTTTTACAGACTCAGTGTGCTGCGCATGACGCTGCCGCCCTTGCGTGTGCGCCCCGAGGATCTGGCGCCGTTGGCCGAGTGGTGTCTGAAGCATGCACTGGCGGCTATGGATATCCGTCCGCATGCCAATCTGCATGCGGAAATTATGCGCTGCATTCCTTTACTCTCACGTTACGCCTGGCCCGGTAACGTGCGCGAACTGCGCAATCTGATGCAACGGCTTGCCTTGTTCCTGGCGGCCGAACCGCTGCAGGCCCTGACGCCTAGCCTGTTGGCCCGAATCGCCCCGGAGCTGCTGCAGGACGAGCCGGTCGGATTGAACGCGACGGCAACAGCACCGCTTGCAGCAGATCAGCAATCCTTGCAGGAGGTGCTCATCCGTTTCGGCGGTAACCGCGCCGCCACGGCCAAGTATCTGGGCATCAGCCGGACCACCTTATGGCGCAAACTGGGCGAGAAAAATTAGGGCATGCTTAAGCTAATTGCAACGCGTAATTGAAACGCGTAATTGACAGCGCCAAAGACCTGCACGTATTCTCATTCGTCCGCCTACGCAACGGTATCTTGTTCGTGCTTCGTAATGCACAAACAAGATACCGCCGCATATCGGTTACGTCACTCCATCTGACGACAAATAACATCAATATCACCGCTATCTCACCTCAGGGAGTACACATGAATACTGGTTCAGCGACAGCCAGCAGTACCGCAGTACCCAAACTTCATCCGCAAACCTGGCGCGCCGTCATTTCTTCCTCCATCGGCAATGCACTGGAATGGTTCGACGTACTGATTTACGGCGCTTTTGCCGTGGTCATCGCCAAATTGTTTTTCCCGACCAATAACGATTCGATATCCTTGCTGCTCACCTTCGCTACCTTTGGGGTGTCATTCTTCATGCGCCCGCTGGGTGCGATCATACTCGGAGCCTATTCTGACCGGGTCGGACGCAAGGCTGCCTTGTCCGTATCGATTGCCCTGATGACACTGGGTACCGCACTGATCGCCTTCATGCCAACCTATGCCAGCATCGGTTTGTGGGCACCTGCCGGCATCGTGCTGGCGCGTCTGATCCAAGGCTTTTCGGCTGGCGGTGAATTCGGTAGTTCGACCGCCTTTCTGGTCGAACATGCACCACACCGGCGCGGCTTTTTCTCCAGCTGGCAGGTTGCCAGCCAGGGCTTGAGCCTGATGCTGGCAGCGGCCTTCGGTGCCGGCCTGAACGGCTGGCTCAGCCCCGAGCAACTGTACTCCTGGGGCTGGCGTCTGCCGTTCCTGTTCGGCTTGTTGATTGGTCCGGCTGGCCTGTACATCCGTCGCAGCCTGGACGAGTCGCCAGAGTTTGCCACCGCCGAGCGCACCGCCACCCCATTGCGCGACACCTTCAGCCAGCAAAAAGAGCGTCTGCTTATCGGCACCGGCTGCGTCATCATGGCGACCGTCTCGGTCTATCTGGCCCTGTACATGCCGACCTATGCGATCAAGCAATTGGGCATGCCGGCCTGGTCGTCTTATGTCGCCACCTTGGTGGCAGGACTGATCATGATGGTGGCCTCGCCGCTGGTGGGCGAGCTGTCCGACAAATATGGTCGCACCCCGTTCATGATTGTCAGCAGCCTGATGTATTTGGTGTTTACCTATCCGATGTTCGTGTTCCTCACCAACGAGCCTAGCTTCATCAATCTGTTGTTGCTGCAGATTGCCATCGGTGTGCTGATGACCATGTACTTCGCCTCCCTGCCGGCACTGTTGGCCGATGTCTTTCCGGTGCAGACACGCGGCACCGGCATGTCGCTGAGCTATAACATCGCTGTGATGATTTTTGGCGGCTTTGCCGGACTGATCATCACCTGGCTGATCCAGGCGACCGGCAACAAGCTCTCGGTCAGCTTTTTCGTGATCGTCGGCGCGGCCCTGAGTCTGGTCGCTTCGCTGGCAGCACGCTATCGTCTCAAGGTGCGCTAAGCCGTCACCTGAACTACCTGTACCAAGGGCCTGCTTCCTGATGGAATCAGGCCCCGGTTCTGGCGATGTCGGATTGCAGATTTTTCATGCTGCTGACTTCCTTGGCCAGTGCCGCGCGTTCAAGACACGCCAGCAATACCTCCACCGCCCTATTGGGCACCGGCGTGATCCGTTGCAATACGCCGATTTCGCGCAAGAATCCTGCCCCCTCCAGTGGCAATACACGTAGTTTGTTGCTCGATGAACCGGCAGCAAGATCGTAGGGAATAATCGCCACTCCCAGTCCCTGCCTGACCATTTCCATGATCACCATCGGCTCATCCAGTTCCATGGTGTCATTGACATGCAGACGCGTTCGCTTGAGATAACGGTCCACCAGCTGACCGCCGTACGAGCGGCGGCTGTAGCGCAAGAACGGGTGCGCCGCCAGCAAGTCCTTGATGCTGGTCTCGCGTGTGGCTAGCGGTGCAATGGCGACATATGTCTCACGCAACATCGCATGCCATTGCAAGCCTTTGTTCATCTTCAGATTGGGGCGAATCATGACGGCCAGCGCCAAATCATTGCTATCGATCTGCGACATCAGTTGCACAGAAGTTCCCGGCACCACATTGACCTCGACCAGCGGCAACTGTCTGCGAAAATCAGCCAACGCGGCAGGTAGCAAGCCAAGCTGAACGGTAGAGATCGCACCGATATCGATTTTGCCTCGGGTGGCAGCAACTTCCGTCTGCTCCTTCATCGATTCGAACAGCCGGATGATTTCCTCCGCCGTTCGCATGAGTTGCTTGCCGTGCTCACTGACCGTGATGGACTTGCCGGCCCGTACAAACAGCTCGCAATTGAACTCATCTTCCAGACGCTTGATCTGCATGCTCACAGCAGACTGAGTCAAACCCAGCCTGGCGCCTGCAGTTGAGAAGGAGCCCAGTTGAGCAGCGGCAAGAAATGTCTTCAGATAACGAATCATTCTTATAAAATATTTGAATAACAAGCATCAAAAATGATAATTTTACATCACAACTTTAGATAGATAGACTTCATTGCATCCTTTCTGAACCAAGGATTTTCACCTCGCAGAACAGCAGCAGAGCCGCCACCAATTGCCAGGCGAATGCCGCACAATCGGCCCACCATGACGAAAGAACTCCGACAATGACGACAACATCACTATTTCATTTAGCCTTCCCCGTGCATGACATCGCCCAGGCGCGCGCATTTTATGGCGATTTGTTGGGTTGCCCCGAGGGTCGCAGCGCCGAAAAATGGGTCGATTTCAATTTCTACGGTCATCAACTTGTCGCCCATCTGGCGCCTGAAGAAACCGGCTGCAGCGCCAGCAACTCGGTTGATGACCATGAAGTACCGTCGCGTCATTTTGGGGTGATCCTGTCGCTGCCAGAATGGGATGCACTGGCGGCCAAACTGAAAGCAGCCGGTGTGAAATTCATCATTGAACCTTACATCCGCTTCAAGGGTGAAGTCGGCGAACAGGCCACCATGTTTTTTCTGGACCCGTCCGGCAATGCTTTGGAATTCAAATCATTTGCCAATATGGACTACATCTTCGCCAAATAATAATGGCGTCACTCGCTTGCATTCACAGGGCCAGCTTCTGAAGAGAAAGCAGCCCTTGTCGTGAATATCAGTGCATCTTGCTTTGATCCAGTTTTTCGCTAATCCAGCGAGTCAATGCTTCAATCCTTGCCAGTGCAAGTTTGCGGCGCGGCACATACATCCTGAACCAGGTTTCTTGTAAAGGAAATGCGCCCAGCAAGCTGACCAACTGCCCTTCCTTCAAAGCCCCCCTGGCGACATAGTTGGGCAGCACGGCAATACCTTGCCCGCTTTTGGCGGCACGCAGCAAAGTAAAGTTATCGTCCGCCACCAGCTTGGACGGTACGTCGACACTTATCGCCCCCCGCTCACTCTGAAACTGCCAATGATTGCCTGCCGGCGTAAATACCAGGCAATTGTGCTCGATCAACTCACGCGGATGCCGCGGCTCGCCACGGCGTGCCAGATAGCTTGGTGCGCTACAGAGTACGGGGTTCACTGCTGCCAACGGTAGATCAATGACGCCGTCGTAGCTGGCCGTTCGACCACTGATGGCAAGATCAAAACCTAACTCAAGCGGATTGGTAGAGCGGTCGACCAGGGCGATCTCCATGGTGATACGGTCATGCTCAAGCAAGAAATCATTGAGGATCTCGCCAAGGTAAGCCATCGTGAAGGAAGTCGGCGTCATGATACGGATATGCCCTTCGAGCTTGCTTTCATCGCGCGGCACCTTGTGCAGTAAGGCATCAAAGTCCATCAACAGTCCCGTCGCGCGGGACTGCAGTTGTTGCCCGGCTTCGGTCAGCTCCATGGAGCGGGTCGTCCGCTCAAACAATCTTTCACCCATGGCTGCCTCCAATTGACTGATGCGCTTGGCAACGACCGACGGCACCACATGCAACTGGCGTGCAGCCTCTGAAAAACCGCCACTGCGGGCCACTGCAACGAAGGTTTTGAGGTGAATGAGCAAGTCCATTTATGCCAAAAAGAGATAGGTGATAGCTAAATATAGCATCACACACACCTAATCAAGATAAATATACTCTCATCAAGCTGCTGATCTGCACGTTGTTGAACAGTTGAAAAGGAAGCCGAAGATGTTGCGAAAAAATGATGAGGTGATGGTCTGCGGCATACGCCAGCTAACACCACGGGTACGCGAATATTTGTTGAGTACCCTGAATGGACAGCCATTGCCGGCCGCGCCACCCGGCTCTCATATCGAGCTGCACACCAGCTCACCGCTCAATGGACCACTGGTACGTCATTACTCACTGATCGGCGGCATCGGCAGTTGGGACGACCATCCAAACAACTACCGGATTGCCGTGCAGCGCGAAGATCGCGCACGCGGCTCAGCGTACATCCACGATAGCTTTGCCATTGGCACGCGCCTGCAAATATCTGCCCCCAAAAACAACTTCCAGCTAGATCGGCGCGACCGAAAAAGTCTGCTCATTGCCGGCGGTATCGGTGTCACACCGATTCTTTCCATGCTGCGCAGTCTGGCACGGCGTGGCCGGGAATATGAAGTGTTTTACGCTGGTCGCAGCCTGACAGAGATGGCGTATCGGCAGGACATACAACGTCTCGCCGGTACACGCGCCACGCTTCATGTCAGCGATTCCAACGGCACCAATCGGCCTGATCTGCACACGCTCTTGAGCAGCCAGCCGGACGGCACCACGGTCTATGTTTGCGGACCAGCAGCAATGGTGAGCGCGACGCAACAGACTGCCGCAGCACTCAAGTGGGATCCGCGGCGCGTGCGCAGTGAACTGTTCAGCGCAGGTCCGACTGGTGCAGAAGTCGCTTTTGAGGTCGTGCTGAAACGCTCTGACCGACGCATTCACGTTGGTCGCGACACCAGCATTCTCGATGCACTCATCGCTGCCGGCGTGGCTCCGCTATCGGACTGTCGACGCGGCGAATGTGGCCTGTGTCCTTTGACGGTATTGGCCGCCGATGGTCCGCTACAGCATCGCGATCGCTACCTGAGCGCCCAGGAACAGGCGGCAGGCGACACCTTGTGCATTTGCGTTTCGCGGCTGCAAGGCAGCACCCTGATTCTGGATGCATGAATTCTGCGCACTCGACATTTCCATCTTAGAAAGAAATCCATCATGAAAAACGTGATCACCATTCATCCCAATAACGCCGATCAGGCTGTCGAGCCCATGCCCTCAGGTGGCTTTGCCGATCAACATACGCCACTGATTCATCACTGCTGGTATGTGGCCGCACTGAGTAGCGAAATCTCCCGCGACATCATCAGCCGCCGCTTTCTGGGCATCGATGTCGCACTCTTTCGGACCATCGCAGGCGAGCCTATCGCTGTGCGCAACCGCTGCCCTCACCGTTCATTCCCGTTGGCTAAAGGGCGCCTGGAAGGAGACACCTTGATATGCGGCTATCACGGCATGCAGTTCGATCCTTCAGGTCAATGCACCAATATGCCGGCCATGCCCATCGTCCCGAGCAACGCCAGTGTGCGCAGTTTCACCCTGGTCGAGAAGGCTCCTTTGGTGTGGATCTGGATGGGCGACGCCGATCACGCCAATGAAGCTGACATACCGGATACCCATTGGCTCAATGATCCTGCCTGGGCTAGCGTGGGCGGCAGTTTTCACCTGAAATCGGATTATGTGGCAATGCATGAAAATCTATTGGACCAAACTCACTTTCCCTTCTTGCACCCTGGCGCTATTGGCACTCCCGAATATGCCCGCTCCAAACTGATGGTGCGTCAAGAAGGCGATATAGTGATCATCGACAGAGCGTTGAAGAACTCACCTCCTCCCGGCGTCTACGGCATACCTACCGGTTTGACGGGAAAACCGGTGCATCGCTATTCTGAGGCGCGCTTTGTCTCGCCAGCATTGCATACAGCCTACGCCACAATCGTCGATCCAACGCCGCCGCCAGATGCACCAACGGACTATCGCTTTAACATCACCCACATCTTCACGCCGGAAAGTAACGGCAGCATCCATTACTGGTGGTTCAACTCGCGCGACTTCAAGCTGGTCGATGCCGAAATCGATCGCTATCTACATGCTGCATCGACCAAAGCCTACAACGAGGATGTCGATGCATTGGAGTGGATACTAGAAGTTGTCAACAGTGATAGCCAGACGCAGTTCGATCTTAACTTTGCTCCCGACAAGCCTGGCTTGATGATGCGCCGCATTCTTTATGAACGTGCTGCTGCTGAATCGGAAGGACGCTTTTAGTCACTGTCCGCAACAATAAAAAGGCCAGGTATATCGCATACCCGGCCTTTTCTATCATCGCATTTCCCGCGCGCTAAAACCCGCAGATTTTTTACTACTCAATCTTCTTCCGCGCCACCAATACCCAACTCCTGAATCTTGCGAGTGATGGTGTTGCGGCCAATACCTAAACGTACGGCAGCGTCGTTCTTGCGGCCATGGGTATGCTTGAGGGCGATCTTGATCAATGCCGCTTCAAACTGCCGACCGAGAATGTCCATAACTTCCGGACGTTCTTCGGTCAGCATCTGCGCGGCTTCGCTTTCCAACAAGCTGACCCAGTTACGCTCGATACCAGCATCAACTGCCAACACAGCAGCCGCTGCTGGCGCGTCAAACACATGTGCTGGTGCCGCAGTGACATGCTGTGGCATTGCCTGGAACGCCGTACTACACTCTTCCACCAGATCCTGCGGCAGGTCCTTGACTTCGACAGTCTGCCCCGGTGCCATCACGGTAATCCAGTTACACAGATTTTCCAGTTGACGCACATTACCCGGCAATTCCAGCTGCGCCAAAAACTGCATGGCCGAAGGCGACATGCGTTTGGCCTCGACGCCTAATTGCCGTGCACTTTGCGTGAGGAAATGTCGCGCCAGAATTGGTATGTCTTCGCGCCGTTCGCGCAAGCTGGGCAAACGCAAGCGAATCACATTGAGACGGTGATACAAGTCTTCCCGGAACAAACCTTCACGCACCCGATGTTCAAGATTCTGGTGAGTTGCTGCGATGACGCGCACATTAGCCTTGAGCGATTGGTGACCGCCGACGCGGTAGAAATGGCCATCCGACAGCACGCGCAGCAAGCGCGTCTGCAAATCCAACGGCATGTCACCGATTTCATCGAGAAACAATGTGCCACCCTCGGCCTGTTCAAAGCGGCCGCGCCGCATTGCTTGAGCGCCGGTAAAGGCGCCGCGTTCATGGCCGAACAGTTCCGACTCCAGCAAATCTTTGGGAATCGCTGCCGTGTTGAGCGCCACGAATGGTTGCGATGCACGCGGACTATGCTTATGCAGCGCTCTTGCCACCAATTCCTTGCCGGACCCGGATTCGCCGGTGATCAAGACCGTCACATTCGATTGCGACAAACGACCGATGGCGCGAAAGACATCTTGCATCGCTGGCGCTTGACCGAGGATTTCCGGTGCATTGGCCGAAGCTTGCTCAACATCGGTCTCGCGCAAACTTTCTTCCAGCGCGCGCCGGATCAGCTCGACGGCCTTGTCCACATCGAAAGGCTTGGCCAAATATTCAAAAGCACCACCCTGAAAGGCCGACACTGCCGAATCAAGATCAGAAAATGCAGTGATGATAATCACCGGAATACCGGGATGCTTGGCTTTAATGGTTTGCAACAACTCCAGGCCGGAGGCGCCCGGCATGCGAATATCGGAAACCAATACTTGCGGCGTGTCGGATTGCAATGCCTGGATGGCATCGCGTGCGCTGGAAAAACTTTGCGTGGCGAGATTTTCGCGCGCAAGGGCTTTCTCCAATACCCAGCGTATCGATTCGTCGTCGTCAACAATCCAGATCGGTTTCATAGTCTTATCTTTTCCTGCGTGTGGTGAACATCTTTGGCAATAAGCGCCAGTGTTGCTTTAATTGATTCCGCTCTCTTGATGACAGTGCATCAAGGCAGTGGAATCAAAATTCTGAAATCCGTGTATCCCGGCCGACTTTCACATTCGATCACACCCATATGCTGCTGCACGAAGGTTTGCGCCAATGTCAGTCCCAAACCACTACCGCCCTCCCGTCCGGAAACCAACGGGTAAAAAATACGGTCTTGGATGTCGGGTGAGATACCGGGGCCATTGTCGATGATATGCAAGTCTAGTGCCAGGCGATAACGGACCTTGGCCAGCGTGACTTGGCGCATGACGCGTGTCTGTAAAACGAGCTCTGCGTCACCCACGCGAATGCGTTCTGCCAACGCTTGTGCTGCGTTGTGTACGATGTTGAGCAAAGCCTGAATAAGTTGTTCCTTGTCACCGCGAAATTCTGGAATCGACAGATCATAATCGCGTCGTATCATCAGGCCGTTAGGAAACTCGGCAAGGATGAGGCTGCGCACCCGTTCGCAGACTTCGTGGATATTGACGTCGCCGACGATATGCGGACGTCGATGCGGCGCCAGCAATCGATCCACCAAGGTTTGCAGGCGATCGGCTTCCTTGATGATGACCTGGGTATATTCACGCAACTCCTTGAGGTGGCGCTCTGGCAGTTCCAGCTCCAGCAACTGGGCTGCGCCACGAATGCCACCCAGCGGATTCTTGATTTCATGCGCCAGGTTGCGAATCAGTTCCTTGTTGGCCTGACTCTGATCGAGCAAGCGCTCTTCCCGATCCAGCTTGAGTTGCTGAACATTCTCACGCAGCTCCAGCAAGACTGGCATGTCGGGGTTATCCAGCGGGGTCACGATCGTATGCACTTGCAGCGGATCACGCCCGCTGCGTTCCAGCGCCAGGTCGAGGCGTTTATCGGCAAACTGATGCGCGACTGCCTGGTAGAACAGGTCAGCGAGCTCATCGCCATTGACAAAGAGCTCGCTGAGTTTCTGTTGCGAGAGCACCTTGAATGAGCTCTCCAAGAGGTTTTCGGCAGCTGCGTTGGCATAGACGATGCCACCATTGGCATCAAGAATGATGACTGCCGATGCCAGCAAGTCCAGACCGTCGAGTGAAGGTGGCGATGTTTTCATGCGTTCCAATCTAAACCAGTAATAGGTGCCGGACAACATGCCGGAGACGATGGCAATCAGCGATTTGTCAGCATTGCTTAACTAAGCAAGATTTGGGCAAGCCCGTATAACGACTTGTGCACAAATGAAACGGGCACAAAAAAAGGGAAGCTAGCTTCCCTTTTTTCTCCAGCCAAAGTCGACGATTACAGCGAGTAGTACATGTCGAATTCGATTGGGTGCGTAGTCATGCGATAGCGTTGTACTTCCTGGGCCTTCAGGTCCAGATACGCATCAATCATGCTGTCGGTAAACACACCGCCGCGGGTCAGGAACTCGCGATCCTTGTTCAACGCATCCAGCGCTTCTTCCAGCGAAGCACAGACGGTTGGGATCAGCTTGTCTTCTTCTGGTGGCAGATGATACAGATCCTTGGAAGCAGCTTCGCCCGGATGGATCTTGTTTTGCACGCCATCCAGACCTGCCATCAGCAATGCCGAGAAGCACAGGTATGGGTTAGCCAGTGGATCTGGGAAACGGGTTTCGATACGACGACCCTTAGGATTGGCAACGTGTGGAATACGGATCGAAGCCGAACGGTTGCGTGCCGAGTAAGCCAGCTTGACCGGTGCTTCAAAGCCAGGAACCAGACGCTTGTACGAGTTGGTACCAGGATTGGTGATCGCGTTCAATGCCTTGGCGTGCTTGATGATACCGCCAATGTAGAACAGTGCGAACTCGGACAGACCGGCATAGCCGTCGCCTGCGAACAGGTTCTTGCCATCTTTCCAGACCGATTGGTGCACGTGCATGCCCGAACCGTTGTCGCCCACCAGTGGCTTAGGCATGAAGGTTGCGGTCTTGCCGTAGGTGTGCGCCACGTTCCAGACCACATACTTCAGTGTCTGAGTCCAGTCAGCGCGCTCAACCAGTGTCGAGAACCGGGTGCCCAGTTCATTTTGACCGGCGCCAGCCACTTCGTGGTGATGCACTTCAACCGGGATGCCCAGGGATTCGAGGATCAGGGACATTTCCGAACGCATGTCCTGGAAGCTGTCCACTGGTGGAACTGGGAAATAGCCACCCTTGACGGTTGGACGATGGCCGGTATTGCCGCCTTCGAGCTTGGAGCCAGAGCTCCATGGCGCTTCTTCGGATTCAATCTTGACGAAAGAACCGGACATGTCCGCGCCCCAACGTACGCCATCAAAAATGAAAAACTCTGGTTCTGGACCAAAGTAAGCAGTGTCGCCCAGGCCGGAAGACTTCAGGTACGCTTCAGCGCGCTTGGCGATGGAACGTGGATCACGGTCATAACCTTTGCCATCGGATGGCTCGATCACGTCACATTGCATGAACAATGTGGTTTCTTCCATGAACGGGTCGATGTTGGCGGTGTTAGGATCGGGAATGAGCAACATGTCCGAAGCTTCAATACCCTTCCAGCCAGCGATCGACGAACCGTCAAATGCGTGACCCGATTCAAACTTGTCGATGTCGAAATGCGAAACCGGAACCGTAACGTGCTGTTCCTTACCACGGGTATCGGCAAAACGGAAATCAACAAACTTGACTTCATTGTCTTTCACCAACTTCAAAACCTCTGCGGCCGTCCTTGCCATGCGAATCTCCTAAAACGAGGAAGTAGTATAAATTTGTAAAACTGGGTGATGAGCCGACTACGTGCGACTTAACTTAGTGTGTACAGCAATGACAACAGATAGTGCGCCAGAACTCAGGCGGGAATGATAGCAGATTCCATGCCATCAACTATAGCTCCTCTAAGTCATGGCATATTTTAGGGAGATATTGCTCTGACGACGTTTTTACACAGTGCAAATGCGCTCAAATCATAGTCCAGATTGGTGCGAAATAATGATTTCGCACCTTAATAGATCTTATTTTATATCGCGCACTATTTTGGTGAATTTTGAAAAATTGCTTTTTAGCGATATATTTTCACTACTTTTTTCTACGGCCACACCATCAGAAACGATATGACAAATTCAAGCGATATTCTCAGTACTGCCAGGCAACGAGCTCGAGATGGCCTGTTTCCTTACACAGGTGCTGTCACACCGCAGGAAGCCTTTACCCTGCTGCAAGACAGTGCCAGCGTCGTGCTGGTCGATGTTCGTACCAAGGCAGAACGGGATTGGGTTGGCCAAGTCAGCATTGCGACGCAGCAACATGTCGCGGTGCAGTGGAATTTGTACCCGGAAGGTACACCCAATCCCGATTTTCTGGCGCAACTCGCAGCGGTCGTCGACAAACAGGCAACCTTGCTGTTTCTGTGTCGCTCAGGAGTACGCTCGCGCCATGCGGCCAAGTTGGCAAGCGAAAACGGCTACACCGCCTGCTACGACATTCTGGAAGGATTTGAAGGCAATAAAGATAGCGCGGGACATCGCAAGACGACGGAAGGATGGTGCAAAGCCGGCTTGCCATGGGTTGGCGCCTAGTCTCAGAGCATTCTCAGAGCATTAATTGCTGGCGCAAGAGCTCAAGCAACTCACTGAGGACGGCGCGATCTGCTGCAACAGCAGTGTCTGTCATGCCAGATACGCCTGCCGTGCAGTGACGCGCAGCAATTAACTCTATGCGCTCAAGAAAGGTGACGACCGGCCTTGCGCCAATAGCAAACGCTGCCCCTTTCATTCTATGCGTCAATTTTCCCACCATCAAAAAATCGGCACAGTGCACACAGTTGCATAACTTGTCGAAATCTTCCCGAGAAGTCGTCCGGTACAGATTTTGCAAATCGATGCTCAGGCTGCTGCCGATGACAGCTTCAGCGGTATCGGCCACATCAATGCGGCACCACAATGCAAGCAGGTTGTGTAAATCATGAACAAGCAGAGGTTTGCCCAACACGGCATCCATGCCACTATCGAAACAACGTTGCATGTGCGCCGCGCTGGTGTCTCCAGAAATGGCGATGATGGGCAGATAGGAGTGCATGCCGTGTGTGCTCGCCGTCATTTTCTTTCTTACCGTGCCGGCAACTTCATAGCCGCTCATTACAGACATCTGGCAATCCAGCAACACGAGATTGATCCCACCTTTTTCGATCATATTCAGCGCTGCCGGGCCATCATTGACAGTGCGTACGGTGCACCCCAGTTTGCTCAACTGCCTGGCGATCACGATACGATTCGTTGCAGAGTCATCAACAACCAGGACCACTGGTGAAGACGACGGCATGATTTTCTGTTCTGAGATTGCGGCGTACTGGGAGGGCTTGATGAAGCTTTTCATAAGTCCTCAAGTTGATGCTGAAAACGGAAAAAATCCATGTCATTTTGCACACCCAGCTTGCGAAATGCGGCCCGTTTCTGAGCGCTGATCGTCTTGACGCTGCGGTCGAATTTCTTGCTGATCTGGGTCACACTCAAGCCGCTCAGGCAATAGCGCAAAACTTCACGTTCACGTGATGAAAGACTGACATCGTTGAACAGTGTCGCGCAACCTTGGCGCGTCGGTGACAACGTCTGTTCAGATAACATGAAAGAGATCTGAGCAGCCATACCCGTATGCAGATAAAGACATCCGGCATGGAGCGAACGAATTGCCGCCACCAGCTCCGACAAGGCCTTTTCTTTGCCAACAAAGCCGTGTGCTCCGGCACGCATGGCCATGTGTACGGTACTCGGATTGTAGTGTGCAGAAGCAATCAGGATTTTGCTGTGGGGACAACGCATCCTGAGTGCTCGGATAAGATTCGGACCTTGGATGTCATTGACGCTTAGCGCATAGTCGATCAACAGAATGTCGACAGCCGCTTCCCGCAACATCTGCATCAGCTCTTTGGTGGTGGCGCAGCTTCCTATTATCTGGAAATCGGCTTCCTCTTTCAGTCGTGCCATAAAACCGTGCCGCACCACTGCATGGTCGTCCAGCAGAGCAATGCGCACGGCCTTTTCATCACTTGTTTCAAGAAATTTTTGCATCAGCCGTCCCTCACTCTCGTTCATGTGTCTGCTCAAAAAATTGCTATTAATATAAGGTTTCCTTCACGATATGCACATAGGAATCATCCGAATTTCGACAAGAAATATCGTAGTCACTGCAATAAAAAGCTGATAAGAAAAATGAATCTTTTCAAGGAAATAGCCTTAAATTAAATTGAGTGCTTTTAGTATTTATTACAATTTATTGCAGCAGATATATCGAGCAATCGCCATACTGGAATCTCAATCAAATTTGGAGCAGGAATAGGTATGGGAGCTTCATTTAAAACTTCGATCTCTAGCCTACTCATGGCCAGTCTTGGCTTGCTGTGCCAGACGGTAAACGCTCAAGCGTTGAATACACAGGAACAGGTCTTGCACGTTTTGAACCGGCTAGCCTATGGACCACGTCCCGGGGATGTGGCTGCGGTCGAAAAAATCGGCATCCAGCGCTACATCGACGAACAGCTCCATCCGGAACGCATTGCCTTGCCAGGCGATCTGCAAAATCGGCTCAACGGTCTCAATACCTATCAGCTCAATCTGTCTCAACTGTACGGCCAATATGGACCGCCGTCCTTCCCTCCCAATAGTGCCAGTCAGGAAGAGAAGAATGCAGCGCGCCGCCGTGCCGGTGATGAAATTACGCCGCAAAGCCATCTGGCACGTCTGTGGCTAGCCACGGAAAGTCCGCGCCAGTTACAGGAAGTCATGACCGAATTCTGGTTCAATCATTTCAACATTTTCGAAGGCAAGGAGTGGGTACGTTACTGGGCGGCAGATTATGAAAAAAATGTCATCCGCCCCAATGCCCTGGGCAACTTCCGCCAGCTACTGGGTGCAGTGGCGCACCATCCGGCGATGCTGTATTACCTCGATAACTGGCTTAGCAGCGGCATCGGCACGCCGGGCGCCAGAGGCCGCTTCAAAGGCCTCAATGAAAACTATGCGCGTGAGCTCATGGAGTTACATACGCTGGGTGTCAACGGCGGCTATAGCCAAGCCGATGTGATTGCACTGGCGCGCATCCTCAGTGGCTGGACCATCGACATCCGCGACATGAAGGAAGGCAGCGACAGCGCCAACTTCATCTTCAATGCGCGCCGTCACGACAATGGCGTCAAGCAATTTTTGGGACGCACCATGCCTGCCGGTGGCCAACAAGAAGGCGAACGCGCCCTCGACTTGTTGGCGCAGCAACCGGCCACAGCGCACTTCATTGCCACCAAACTGGTCGAATATTTTGTATCCGATCAAGCCGATCCAGCACTGGTAAATCAGCTGGCGAAAGGTTTTCTGAGCAGTAATGGTGACATCAAGACAGTTTTACAGAGTTTGTTCAACAGCCAGCAATTCTGGGCACGCAAGAATTATCAGAGCCAATTCAAGACCCCTTATCAGTACGTCATCTCATCACTGCGCGCCAGCGCCACGCCGGTGGTCAACGGCAAACCGGTCAGTGGCGTTCTTAATCAACTAGGCATGCCTTTATATGGCTGGCTGACGCCGGAAGGATATAAATTTTCGCAAGAAGCCTGGCTCAATCCAGATGCACTCTTGCGCCGCATCAACTTCGTCAATGGTTTGAGCAACGGCAAGTCGCCCATTGCACGTACGGAAAATACCCCGCCCCCTACTGTTGCCGAACCGGTCGATCCAGTGCTTCTGCTGCAAACGCTGGCACCGATGCTTAGCCAGAGTGATGTGACGACAATCGCCACTTCGCCTGCCAATTTACAGGTTGGACTGATTTTAGGCAGTCCGGCATTCATGAAGCGTTAGGAGACGAGATGAACCGTCGAGAATTCATTCGCTACGCAGCCCTGGCAGGCAGCGGCGCCATCGTGATTCCGGTCGGCCTGTCCGGCTGTGCGGTAGTGCCGGCCGGCAAACAGAGCACCGACGCTAATGCACCGCTGGCCTACGGCACACCAAAACAACGCCCCCACGCCGATGGTGAGGGGCCACCACGCATGGTGGTGGTATTCCTGCGTGGCGCCGTAGACGGCCTCAATGTGGTGGTGCCGCACGGGGACCGAGAGTATTACCAGGCTCGTCCGACCATTGCTGTGGCACGCCCCGGCATACCCAATGGGGCGATCAATCTGACCGGTTATTTCGGCCTCCATCCGGCATTACAGCCCTTGATGCCCTATTGGGAAAGCGGGCAGCTCGCCTTTGTCCATGCCAGTGGTTCGCCTGACAGTTCGCGTTCTCATTTCGAAGCGCAGGATTTCATGGAGACCGGCACGCCTGGGCAGCACAATACACGCGACGGCTGGATGAATCGCCTGCAAGCTTATCTGCCACAGGAAAACTCACCGGTACAGGCTTTGGCGCTGGGCGAATCGATTCCGCGTATCTTGAGCGGCGCTCAAGTGGTCGCCAACATGTCGACCGGGCGCGACGCTGCGCGTCCGACCTTGATCGATCAGCCCAAAGTCAACCAGGCCTTCGGCGCCCTGTACGCCAACAACGATGCCTTGGGTAAGGCCTATCGTGATGGCATAGCGGCGCGTAAGGAACTCATGAGTGAACTCGGCAGTAGCGAACAACGTATGGCCAACAATGGTGCACCGTTGCCAAACGGTTTGTCGATCGACACCGCACGTCTGGGACGCTTGATGCGCAGCGATACCCGCATCCGCCTGGGCTTTCTTGCCGTCGGTGGCTGGGATACCCATGCCAACCAGGGCAATGGCACCGGTCAACTGGCCGGCCGCCTTAATCCATTGGCAGTCGGACTGGCCACGCTGGCACAGGAACTGGGACCCGCATTCAATGACACAGTGATCGTGGTGGTATCGGAATTCGGCCGCACTTTCCGTGAAAACGGCAATGGCGGCACCGATCATGGCCATGGCAACGTCATCTGGTTATTGGGAGGAAATGTGCGCGGACATACCATTTACGGTCAATGGCCGGGATTGGATAAAGCGGCACTTAACGAAGGCCGCGATCTGGCGATCACTACCGACTTTCGCGCCGTCATGGCGACCCTGGCAGAAAAGCATCTGCGCATCCATGACAGTGCCCTGCAAAATATTTTCCCGCAGTACGGCAATGGCATGCAACACGTCGGGCAAATTCTGGTCTGACGACAAGGCGAAAAAAAGGAGCACCAACGCTCCTTTTTTCGCCCTACTGCGCTTCTTCTATCCAGGCAGCCTGAATCGCTTCAAGAATTTTTTCGCCGGAATGATTTGGGTCATCGTCGAAGCCATCGAGTTCCATGACCCAGCGATGCAGGTCGGTAAAGCGTATCGTCTTGGGATCGATATCAGGAAACTTGTCATTGAGTTCCTCTGCAATACGATCAATGTCTATCCATTTCATGGCAGCCTCGCTCATTGCGCATTTATCAGTGATGTTCACTGGCGTGGTTGATAGTGTATTTAGGAATCTCCACAACCAGATCCTCCTCGCCCAGCACAACCTGACACGACAGGCGCGAATGGGCTTCCAGCCCCCAGGCCATATCCAGTAAATCTTCTTCCTTGTCGGTTGGTTCACCCAAGGTTTCGAAGCCTTCGCGAATCACCACGTGGCAGGTAGTACAGGCACAGGATTTTTCGCAGGCATGTTCAATGTCGACGTCACTGTCGAGCATGGCATCGCACAGCGTCTTGCCAACGGGCGCATCAATGACAGCGCCCTCCGGGCAAAACGTGGGATGAGGGAGTATGACGATTTGGGGCACGGTATTGTCCTTTCTTACTAAATTTCATCCAGTTTCTTGCCTGCCAGGGCGGCATGAACGCTACGGTCCATACGCCGGGCCGCAAACTCTTCGGTGCCCTGCGCCAGCGCATCGACAGCGGCCTTGATGGCCAGGTGATCATCGGCTTGCGCCTTGTCGCGCACCCGCGCCAACAGTTCGGCAATGTCGTTACGCTCTTGTTCATTGAGCAAGGCGCTGTCGGCGTCGAGTGCAGACTGGGTCGCCAGGACAATGCGTTCGGCCTCGACCTGCTCTTCGCGCAAAGCACGGCGCAGCATGTCTTCGTCGGCGGATTGGAAAGAATCCTGCAGCATGCGTGCAATCTCTTCATCGGCAAGACCATAGGACGGCTTGACAGTGATCGAGGCTTCCACTCCCGATGTCATCTCACGCGCCGACACGGATAACAAACCGTCGGCATCAACCTGATAGGTCACACGGATACGCGCCGCACCGGCAGCCATCGGCGGAATACCGCGCAACTCGAATCGCGCCAGCGAACGGCAATCGACAACCAGCTCACGCTCACCTTGCACAATGTGCACAGCCAAGGCAGTCTGACCATCCTTGAAGGTGGTGAATTCCTGTGCCCGGGCACAGGGAATGGTGGAATTGCGTGGAATGACTTTCTCCGCCAATCCGCCCATGGTTTCAATACCGAGCGACAAAGGAATCACGTCCAGCAGCAGCCAGTCATCGCCGGCGGCGCGATTGCCTGCCAGTAGATTGGCTTGCACTGCGGCTCCCAGAGCAACCACCTTATCCGGATCAATGTTGGCCAGCGGCGTGGTTTGGAAAAATTCGCCTACGGCCTTGCGCACATGCGGCATGCGCGTAGCACCGCCGACCAGCACCACGCCATCGATGTCATCCACCGACAAGCTGGCGTCGCGCAAAGCCTTGCGACTTGGAGTCATGGTCTTGGTCACCAGATGCTGGGTCAAGGTGACAAACTCGGCAGCAGTCAATGCCAGATGCACATCTTCTCCCGAGTTCAGTTTGGCGTCGATCTGGGTCGAGACCTGGGACGACAGTAACTCTTTGGCTTCGCGCGCCTTGACCATCAATACCCGGGTGTCTTCATCCGACAACGGCGCCAGTTGCGCCTGCTCGCAAATCCAGCAAAACAGGCGATGATCAAAGTCATCGCCGCCGAGCGCCGAATCGCCGCCGGTCGACAAAACTTCGAAGACGCCCTTGGTCAGTTTCAGAATCGAAATATCGAAAGTACCGCCACCCAGATCGTAGACCGCGAAAATGCCCTCGGACTGATTGTCCAGGCCGTAGGCAATCGCCGCCGCAGTCGGTTCGTTCAACAAGCGCAGCACATTCAAACCTGCCAGTTGCGCCGCATCCTTGGTAGCCTGACGTTGTGCATCATCGAAATAGGCTGGTACCGTGATGACGGCACCTACCAATTCATCTCCCAACGCATCTTCTGCGGTCTGACGCAAAGTCGCCAAAATCTGCGCCGAAATTTCTACCGGGCTTTTCACGCCGGCCACGGTTTTCAGTTGAACCATACCTGGAGCATCCTGAAAATCGTAGGGTAGATTTTCAACATAAGCGATGTCTTTGAGACCGCGCCCCATGAAGCGCTTAACCGAAATGATCGTATTTTTGGGATCAATGGTCTGTGCCGCTTGCGCCTTGTAGCCGATGTGGGCATGGCCGTTAGGCAGATAACGCACCACCGACGGCAACAGACTGTGACCGTCTTCGTCGTTGAGCACCTCGGGAATGCTGTTGCGCACTGTGGCGACCAGCGAATTGGTGGTGCCCAGATCAATGCCGACAGCCAGCCTATGCTGATGCGGTGCGGTGGACATGCCCGGTTCTGAAATTTGGAGAAGAGCCATAGTCAATTTATTGCGGCAAGGCGATGCGAATTCCCAATGCAACGAACGCACAACCGGCAAGCCTGTTCAAATAGAAAGCGGCACGCGCCTGACGCCGAAAATACGCGCCCACGGTGCCCGAAAAAAAGGCAATGGCGCTAAAAATCGCCAAGGCCTGAAAAATGAATACCACTGCCAGCAACAACATCTGCCAGGCCATATGACCGGCCTGCAGGTTCACAAATTGCGGCAGGAAGGCGATGAAAAACAAGGTCACCTTAGGATTGAGGATATTGGCGATGACGCTTTGCCAGTAAATCCGTTTGAGCGGCACCGCAGGTGCTGCTGGCGTGTTCGCCTGCAATGACATGGCAGCCGCCGCGCGTAAAGTACGCACGCCAAGGTAGACCAGATAAGCCGCACCAGCATATTGCAAGGCATGATAAGCGGCTGGATAGGCCTTGATCAGCGCAGCAAAGCCGAGTACCGCCAGCAAGGTATGAAACAACAAACCAGAAGCAAAACCCAGCGCTGCCACCAACCCTGCCTGCCGGCCTTGTGCAATGCCACGGGTGAGCACATAAATATTGTCCGGCCCCGGGGCCAGGGTCAGCGTCATTGCGGCGATCAGAAACAGGAAAATATGTGGCATGGAATATGTCGTTCTGTACGTTAGCCTTCGATCAACGCAAAAGCGTCGCCGATCTCTTCACCGAATTTATCCAGAAACATCAGCTGGCGCACCAATTGCGCTGCTGCCGCAAAGTCGAGTGCATCCAATAAGGCTTCAATACGACTGACAGCATCCTTGCGCGCCATCCGCAAAGTACTTTCCAGACCTTCCAACGCAGCAATGTCGCGGCCGGCCTTGGCGTCATCGAGCGCCTCGCGCCACTCCATCTGCTGCATCAGAAATGCCGACGGCATGGAGGTATTGGACTCGGTTTGCAAATCGACGCCATGCAACTCGCACAGATAGCTGGCGCGCTTGAGCGGATTTTTCAGGGTCTGATAGGCTTCGTTGGCACGCGTGGCCCACTGCATGGCGACACGTTTTTCAGCGCCGGTGGAATGAACAAACTTGTCCGGATGAGCCTGACTTTGCACGCCGTGATAGGCCTTTTCCAAGGCCGCCAAATCGATGGCAAAGCGTTGCGGCAACTGGAACAGTGCGAAATGATTTTGCATACGGCGCAACTATTGAGCTATTTGGCGGTTGGACTAATGAGCAAAAATAAAAAGCCTGTCCGGAAACAGGCTTGGCAACACTGCCATCGGGTACGTCAGCGACTCAAGCGATCAAATTCGGAAACTCTCACCGCAACCGCATTCGTCCTTCATGTTCGGATTCTGGAACTTGAAGCCTTCATTGAGACCTTCACGGGCAAAATCGAGTTCGGTGCCGTCAATGTAAGGCAAGCTCTTGGGATCGACAAACACACGAATGCCGCGCGATTCAAACACTTGATCTTCCGGTGTTTCCTCGTCCACATATTCCAGCTTATAGGCCAGCCCCGAACAACCAGTGGTGCGCACGCCCAGACGCAGGCCGAGGCCCTTGCCACGTCGCTCCATGTAGCGACTGATATGTTTTGCAGCTTTTTCTGTGAGTGTGATTGCCATGATGCCTGCCCTTGATTAGTTCGCCTGAACTGTCCGTGAAATCAGGCTGCTGCCGCTTGTGCTGCTTGTGTCTGTTGCTCGACACTGCCGTGTTTGGCCTTGTAATCCTGTACGGCTGCCTTGATCGCGTCTTCTGCCAAAATCGAGCAGTGAATCTTCACCGGCGGCAAGGCCAGTTCTTCAGCAATCTGAGTGTTCTTGATCGACAGCGCCTGATCCAGCGTCTTGCCCTTGACCCACTCCGTCACCAGTGACGACGAAGCAATGGCCGAACCGCAGCCGTAGGTCTTGAACTTGGCGTCGAGGATGATGCCGTCGGCACCAACCTTGATTTGCAACTTCATGACGTCGCCGCATGCCGGCGCGCCGACCATACCAGTACCGACGGTATCGTCGCCCTTTTCAAAGGCGCCGACGTTACGTGGGTTTTCGTAGTGATCGAGAACTTTTTCCGAGTAAGACATTTTGCTGCTCCTTGATGAGGTATCTGCCCCTGACTGCAGGTCAACATGGGGCTGTAATTCGTTACGGCCAAGTATTTAATGCGCCGCCCACTGGATCGTACTGATGTCGATGCCATCCTTGTACATATCCCACAGCGGCGACAATTCGCGCAACTTGGCGACCTTGCCCTTGATCAGATCAATGGTGAAATCGATCTCTTCTTCGGTGGTGAAACGACCGATGGTGAAACGGATCGAGCTATGCGCCAGTTCATCGCTGCGACCCAGCGCGCGCAGTACGTAGGAAGGTTCCAGGCTGGCCGAGGTGCAAGCTGAACCGGACGACACAGCAATATCCTTGATCGCCATGATCAGCGATTCGCCTTCGACATAATTGAAACTCACGTTCAGGTTGTGCGGCACACGGTGTTCCATGTCGCCGTTGACGTAAGTTTCTTCGATTTCTTGCAAACCCTTGGCCAGGCGATCGCGCATGGTGCGTACATGGGCCAGCTCGCTATCCATTTCTTCGCGGGCGATGCGGAAGGCTTCGCCCATGCCGACGATCTGATGCGTGGCCAATGTACCCGAACGCAGACCGCGCTCATGACCGCCACCGTGGATTTGCGCTTCAATGCGCACGCGCGGCTTGCGGCGTACGTACAATGCGCCAATACCCTTGGGACCATAGGTCTTATGGGCCGAGAAGCTCATCAGATCGACCTTCCAGTTTTCCAGGTCAATCACAACCTTACCGGTTGCCTGAGCGGCGTCGCAATGGAAAATGATGCCCTTTTGGCGGCAAAATTCACCAATTTCCGGGATCGGCTGAATCACGCCGATTTCATTGTTGACCAGCATGACCGAGATCAGAATGGTGTCAGGACGCACAGCGGCAGCAATTTGTTCGACGCTCACCAGACCATTGTCCTGCGGCTGCAGATAAGTCGCTTCAAAACCTTGGCGCTCCAGCTCGCGCACCGTATCCAGCACGGCTTTGTGCTCGGTCTTGACGGTGATGATGTGCTTGCCTTTGGTTTTGTAGAACTGTGCCGCACCCTTGATGGCCAGATTGTTGCTTTCGGTGGCACCCGAGGTCCAGATGATTTCACGCGCATCAGCATTGACCAGCTTGGCCACCTCTTGGCGCGCATCTTCGACGGCCTTTTCGGCAGTCCAGCCATACATATGGCTACGCGAAGCAGGATTGCCGAACTGCTCGCGCAGATACGGAATCATCTTGTCAGCCACGCGCGGATCAACCGGGGTCGTCGCAGAATAGTCCAGGTAAATTGGAAAATGCGGAGCCTTGATGGTATCCAACAGGCTTTTTTCCAGAGGTGCGTTCATAGTAGTTCTAGCTCCAATCAAGCCGCTGCGTGAGGGCGGTGCATGACAACCACGCTTTGTTCTGTCGTCACAGTTCTGTTTTCAGGGTGCTTCTGTTCTTTTTGATGCTGCTGATCGACCAGATCCTGCAGCGAAACCGAATCGAGATACTCGACCATTTTTTCATTCAGCGTTGACCACAGGTCATGCGTCATGCAACGGGTTCCGCCCGGATGCGTGAGGCTGTGACAATTTTCCTTGCCGCCGCACTGGGTCGCATCAATTGGTTCATCAACGGCAATGATGATGTCGGCGACCGAAACGTCGCCGGCCTTGCGCGCCAGGTTATAACCACCGCCGGGTCCGCGTACGGACTCAACGATCTGGTGACGGCGCAACTTACCGAACAACTGCTCCAGATAGGATAAAGAGATTTCCTGCCTCTCGCTGATGGCCGACAACGTGACAGGGCCATTGCCCTGGCGCAAGGCTAGGTCAATCATTGCAGTCACCGCGAAACGGCCTTTAGTAGTTAAACGCATGAAATCTCAGCTCCGAATCAGTAGTTTCAGTCCCATTCCCTGAATTCCCGAATATTTACGTCAAGTATATCAAAGTTGAGTAATCTTGTCAGGTACTGGCAAAAGCCCCTCAAGCACCTGGCAAAAAACACATTATCAGCCGCCACTCTGATTACAGAGCCCCGAGATCACTATCACCCAAGGCAAAACCAGCGAAAAAGCGAGTCATCTCTGATAAGATGTCACATAACTTTTTTGCATGTACCCATAATTATGGATGTTACCGAGACACCTAGCCCGCTGATGCGCCCGCGCAAGAAGTCGCAAAGCCTGTCGCAAGAAGTGGTCAGCGCCATTTCCGACATGATTTCCAACGGCAACATCAAGCCGGGCGAAAAACTGCCGACCGAATCCGAGATCATGCTCAACCAGGGCGTCAGCCGCACCGTAGTACGCGAAGCCATTTCGCGCCTGCAAGCAGCTGGGCTGGTCGAGACCCGCCACGGCATCGGCACCTTCGTACTGGAAGCGCAAAAATCCGGCAACATCCATATTGATCCAGCCACCATCACCACCATGAAAGATCTGTTGGCGCTGCTGGAGTTACGCATCAGCCTGGAAACCGAAACCGCTGGTCTGGCCGCGGCCCGACGCAGCGAGGCACAACTACTGGAAATCCGCCAGGCGCTGGATGCCTTCCACGACAACCTCCAGCAAGGCAACGATACCGTCGGCCCCGATTTCCGCTTCCATTTTCAAATTGCCAATGCCACTGGCAACCGTTATTTCATCGAAATCATCAGCCACCTGGGCGTCGGCGTAATCCCCCGCAAACGCCTCAACACGGCACAACTGGCGCGCGACCCGCAAGCCAGTTATCTCGACCGCGTTCAACGCGAGCACGAAGACATTTACGACGCCATTGCCAGACGCGATACCGAAGCTGCTCGCGCCGCCATGCGCAATCACCTCACCAACAGCCGTGAACGCCTGCGCCGGGCGCAAGAAGCGGCAGAATCAGCTGCCGGCGAACATGCAACAGACACTACCCAAGAACCGTAAGCGCCAACAATCGCCAGCAGCAAAAACTGCTGGCTTTCTTTTAATTGTTGTTGTACGATGACTGATGTCTTGATACAAACCCGATTCTGCAGCGCTTGAGTACCTCTGGAGACACGTAGCGCTACGGTATTTTTTAAATCATCACCTACCACCTACTGACATGTACACACCACAAGACCTGAAACATATCCTTTCTGCCGGCTTGCTGTCGTTTCCGCTGACCGACTTCGATGAACAAGGTGACTTCCGTGCCAAGACGTATGCTGAGCGTCTGGAATGGCTGGCTCCTTATGGTGCCAGCGCACTGTTCGCAGCCGGCGGTACAGGTGAGTTTTTCTCGCTGGTGCCGGGCGAATACAGCGACATCATCCGCACCGCCGTCGACACCTGTAAAGGCAAGGTACCGATTATCGCTGGTGCTGGCGGCGCTACACGTGCCGCCATCGCCTATGCCCAAGAAGCCGAGCGTCTGGGCGCACACGGCATTCTGTTGATGCCGCACTATCTGACTGAAGCCAGCCAGGACGGTATTGCCGAGCATGTCGAAGCGGTCTGCAAATCTGTCAAATTCGGTGTCATCATTTACAACCGTGGTGTCTGCAGACTCAATGCAACAACGCTCGAACGTCTGGCTGATCGCTGCCCTAACCTGATCGGCTTCAAGGATGGCGTCGGTGAAATTGAATCCATGGTCACCATTCGTCGTCGCTTAGGCGACCGTTTTACTTACCTCGGCGGCCTGCCGACGGCAGAAGTCTATGCTGCCGCTTATAAGGCATTGGGCGTACCGGTGTACTCCTCGGCAGTGTTCAACTTCATTCCGAAGACAGCAATGGATTTTTACCATGCCATCGCCAAGGAAGACCACGCTACCGTGGGTAAGCTGATCGATGATTTCTTCCTGCCTTATCTGGAAATTCGCAACCGCAAGGCTGGCTATGCCGTCAGCATCGTCAAGGCCGGTGCGCGCGTGGTAGGTCACGATGCCGGTCCGGTCCGTACGCCACTGACTGCCTGCACCGAAGCCGAACATGAAGAACTGGCTGTACTGATCAAGCGTCTCGGCTCGCAATAAACCGGCCTGATCCCTGCACTGATAACTACCCATGACTGACCGCCGGAATTTTCCCGCGGTCAGTTTTGGCATTCCCTTTCTGGAGAACTCGATGTCCCAATTTGCCAATTACATTAACGGCGCCTGGCTGCAAGGCGCTGGCGTCACCAAGAACATTAACCCCTCCGACGTCACTGACATCGTCGGCGAATACGCCCAGGCCGATGCCGCTCAAGCCGACCTGGCGATTGCCGCTGCGCATGCCGCCTTCCCTGCCTGGAGCACTGGCAACAGCCAAGCACGCGCCGATGCGCTCGACAAGATCGGCAGTGAAATTCTGGCCCGCAAGGAAGAACTCGGTCGCCTGCTCTCGCGCGAAGAAGGCAAGACGCTGGCCGAAGGTATCGGAGAAGCCGGTCGCGCTGGCAATATCTTCAAATTCTTTGGTGCAGAAGTATTGCGCATTCAAGGCCAAAAACTGGCCTCAGTACGTCCTGGCATGGACGTCGAAATCACCCGTGAGCCGCTGGGCGTGATCGGCATCATCGCACCGTGGAATTTCCCGATGGCCATTCCCGCCTGGAAAATTGCACCGGCGCTGGCCTTTGGTAACACCGTGGTCTTCAAGCCGGCCGAACTGGTACCCGGCAGCGCCTGGGCGATTGCCGAAATCATCAGCCGCTCCGGCATTCCGGCGGGTGTGTTCAATCTGGTCATGGGGCGCGGTTCAGTGGTCGGCCAACGTTTCATCGATGACCGCCGCGTCACCGCTCTCACCTTCACCGGCTCGGTCGCGACAGGCGCTCGCGTGGCACAAGGCTGCATCGCACGCATGGCCAAGTTCCAACTGGAAATGGGCGGCAAGAATCCGCTCGTGGTGCTCAACGATGCCGACCTCAATGTCGCGGTCACGGCAGCCGTGCAAGGCGCTTTCTTTTCGACCGGCCAACGTTGCACGGCATCGAGCCGCATCATTGTCGAAAAGGATATCTATCCACGCTTCATTGAAGCAGCACGCGCCCAACTGGCAGGTCTGAAGATCGGCCATGCACTCAACCAGGATACCAATATCGGCCCGGTGGTCGATCAGTCGCAGCTGGATCAGAACCTCTCCTATGTCGAAATCGGCAAGCAGGAAGGTGCCCGTCTGGCGTTCGGCGGTGAACGTGTGCAACGCGATACCAACGGTTTCTATATGACACCTGCATTGTTTGCCGACTGCAACAACGACATGCGCATCTCGCGTGAAGAAATCTTTGGACCGGTGGCTTCGGTGATTCCTGCGGACAATTACGAACACGCATTACAACTTGCCAACGACACCGAATTCGGCCTGTCCTCCGGCATCTGCACGACATCTCTGAAATATGCCACACACTTCAAGCGCCACGCCCAGGCCGGCATGGTGATGGTCAATACTGCGACTGCAGGGGTCGACTACCATGTCCCGTTTGGCGGCCGTAAAGGCTCCAGCTATGGTCCGCGCGAGCAAGGCGCCTACGCTGCCGAGTTCTATACCACGGTCAAGACTGCCTATACCGCAGCCTGATCCTGATCGTATCCACAACCGCCGGTAACGGCGGTCTTTAGCGCCGGGGCATTTGCTCCGGCATTTTTTTGCTGCGCAGACCCGGTATAAACAAAAAGGCCGTACCGGAAATTCGGAACGGCCTCTTATTGTGACAGGTGCCTCAAGCACCCTGCCCGACTCAGCTTAAAACTGCTCCCAGTCTTCATCCGAACCTGTTGGCGCCGTGTTTCGGGCCGGTTTGGCTGCGATTGCGGCAACCGCAGCAGGCGCTGTCGCAACCACTGGTGCCGTCCGCACTGCGGCAATGACTGTCTTCTTGGGCGTTACCGAAACTGCTGGGGTCGCCGTGCGCACGCTTAGATTCGCAGTTTGTGTGGCATCGATACGGAAGATACTGACCGCGTCGGCCAGCGTCACTGCCTGCATTTGCAAGGATTGTGCCGCCGCAGCAGCCTGTTCCACCAGGGCCGCATTTTGCTGCGTGACCGCATCCATCTGCGTAATGGCCTGATTGACCTGATTGATGCCTTCGCTCTGCTCACGGCTGGCTGCGCTGATTTCGCTGACAATATCGGTGACCCGACGCACACTCTCGACCACTTCACTCATGGTCTGTCCAGCATGCTCCACCAGTCGACTTCCGGATTCGACTTTATCCACCGAATCACTGATCAAGCCCTTGATTTCCTTGGCCGCGCTTGCCGAGCGTTGCGCCAAGCTACGCACTTCTGAGGCCACCACGGCAAAACCGCGCCCCTGCTCGCCGGCCCGGGCGGCTTCGACAGCGGCGTTCAACGCCAGAATATTGGTTTGAAAGGCAATGCCATCGATCACGCTGATGATGTCGACAATCTTCTTTGACGACGCATTGATGGCCTCCATGGTATCTACCACTTGCGATACCACCTCACCGCCCTTGACGGCGGTTTGCGAAGCGGACAAAGCCAGTTGATTGGCCTGCTGGGCGTTTTCTGCATTCTGCTTGACCGTGCCAGTGAGCTGCTCCATCGACGCTGCGGTTTCCTGCAAGGAACTGGCCTGGGACTCGGTGCGAGAAGACAGATCGAGGTTGCCCGATGCAATTTCCTTGGCGCCGCTGTTGATGATCGCCGTACTGCTACGCACCCGCGAGACCGTGTTGAGCAAGCTTTGCTGCATGCTGATGATGGCCGAAAACAGACGACCGATTTCGTTGCTTCCGGGCGCCATCACGGTCATGCTGAGGTCGCCCTTGGCAACCTGATCAAGCAAATCTACGGCCTCATTGAGAGGCCGCAACACAATACCGCGCAACACGAAGTGCACCGCCAGCACGAGTATCAACGCGCCCAGCAAACCTGCCGCAACGAGCCAAACCACCAGATTGTATTCATGCTCACGTTCGATCACGATATTCTGGGAAATCTCTTTGACCTGGCTCTGAAACTTGTCGAGCAAAGTAGAAAAGGCTGCGCCTTTGGCGGTAATATCACGCCCGTTGATCTCGGCATAGGCGGTGGTGTCATTGGCCCGCAAGGCATTGGCCGCTTTGTTGAGAACATCGGACAATTGCTTACCAGCCTCCACCAGATCAGTCTTGAGCTTATCGTCCTGATCTTTGAAGGCGGGTGCCTTGTCAAACTGATCAATCAGCTTCAGTGCACGGTCATAGGTCATCTGTGCATTCTTGAGTGCCGAGTTCTTGACGACCTGATCATCCTGTTCCTTGAGCGCGCTATAAGCACGGGTAAGCGCTGCGCGCGTGCGTGTAGTATCTTTGTAGGCATCATTGATACCCAATACCCGTGAAGACACATCATGCACCATGATGGTCGAATCATTGGCTCGCCCCAGAGCAAACACACCCACTGCGGCGCCAACAATGATCATGCAGGCAAACAACACCAGTGCACTCATCAAGCTAAAGCGAACCGTTACATTTCGCATTCCCTACTCCTCATCGACATATTGTTGGTCTGACCACATCCCGCATGCCAGTCTTGCCGCGGTTCTCTATGGTAGAGCAAGCGCATCAGAGTCACCAATTTTTATGCATTCTATTTGCGTCATATCAAGCAAGTATGATTTCCAAAAAAACAATTGCGCGCCTGCATCATGACAACCATGATGCAGGCGCGCAACCACAGAAAAAACCGGTTTATTTCAGTTCGATGATTTCTACCCAGTTTGGATTCTTGCCCATCTCCAGATGCTGCACCGGCGTGAGTGCACCGGTTTTCTGATTGATGGCATAGCTGGTCAGGCCATTGGATTTCTGTCCGACCGCCAGCAGGTATTTGCCGTGCGGATCGATATTGAAGCCACGCGGTTGGGTTTCCGTGGCAAAGCTGCCAATGCTTGTCAGTGCACCGGTGTGCGCATTGACGCGATAGGCAGCCAAGGTGCTGGAAGTGCGTTCCGAGGCGTACAGGAATCGTCCGCTAGGTGTCAGATGAATATCGGCCGGCGCTGGCGCATCCCCCTTGAATCCGGCCGGTACCGCTGTAATGCTGCCCTTCAGGTTCAGGATGCCGTGCACTGCATCATAGCCATAGGTGTTGACGGTGCCATTGAGTTCATTGGTCGAATAGACAAAGCGCAGATTAGGATGGAACACGAAATGGCGTGGTCCGGCGCCGGCCGCTGTGGCAACCGAAGCTGGCGTGTTGGGTACGATCTTGCCGGTGGCGGCATCGAACCGAAATTGCAAGATCATATCGCTGCCGAGATTTGAGGCGAACAGGAATTTGTTGTGCGGATCGGTACCCACTTGATGGGCGTTCTTGCCAGTGAGCGTGACCTGCACGCCGGCGGCTTGCACCAGACCAAGCGCATCAATTGGATTGACCGAAATCTTGTGACCGGTATAGGACGCCGCCAGCAAGAAGCGGCCCGTCTTGTCAGTGGCAAGATTGGCCATGTTATCGGCCAACGGTACCGTCGACAACGCACGCAGCTTGCCGCTTTGCTGATCGACGGCAAAGGTCGTCACGGAATACGGCTGCGAGCGCAGCGATGCATACAGACGGTGATGATCCGGGCTCAGCGCCAGTGGCATAACGGTGCCGCCGGTCGCTACTTGCTCGATGGGCGTGAGCATGCCGGTCTTGGGATTCAACTCTAGAACATGAATGTCCTGACTGTCGGCGTTGGAGACATACACGATGGTTTTGGCCTGCGCCATGGATGACAAACCTGCCAATGTCGCCAATGTCGCCACCGCAGCCGTACGCCTGACAAATGTCTTTGCTTTCATGAATCCTCCTGAGATGAAAAAATGCCCTCGCGACCGATCAATGGAAACGATCCATGCGAGGACTTATAAATAGATGGCAAAACATAACCGCAATGATCAGGTGATCGGCGCCGGATTAAACAGTGTCAGCGCGTTATGCAGCTTCCACTTCTCGGCCCAGGTCTGTTTGCGGCCGCTGGCGACATCGAGCATGAACTGGAACAACTCCCAGCCAACGTCTTCGATGCTGGCTTCGCCGCTGGCAATGCGACCGGCATTGATATCCATGAGGTCATGCCAGCGCCGCGCCAGATCATTGCGGGTAGCGACCTTGATAACTGGTACCGCAGCCAGTCCATAAGGCGTACCGCGTCCAGTGGTAAACACGTGCAGGTTCATGCCGGCAGCCAGTTGCAAGGTGCCGCAGACAAAATCACTGGCCGGCGTGGCGGCATAAATCAAGCCTTTTTGCTTGAGCTTGTCGCCCGGCGCCAGCACGCCCGAAATCGGACTGCTGCCCGACTTGACGATAGATCCCATGGCCTTCTCGACGATATTGGCCAGACCGCCTTTTTTATTGCCCGGCGTGGTGTTGGCGCTGCGGTCAACGCCGCCACGCTTGAGGTAATTGTCGTACCAGTCCATTTCGCGAATCATGGCCTGCGCCACCTCGGCATTGATGGCGCGCGACGTCAACTGGTCAATGCCGTCGCGCACTTCGGTGACTTCTGAAAACATCACACTGGCACCAGCGCGCACCAGCAAATCGGTGGCAAAGCCGACTGCCGGATTGGCGGTCACGCCCGAGAAAGCATCGCTGCCGCCGCACTGCACGCCCACCACCAGATCGGCCGCCGGACACGTTACGCGGCGACGCTTGTCGAGTTCTTGCAGGCGCGCTTCGGCCATAGTCAGAATCGAATCGATCATCGAATTGAAACCAACATGCTCTGCATCCTGCAGGCACACCACATAAGCGGCGCCTTCCTTGTGGATGGGGATCATGTTTTCCGGCAACAGGCGATTAGGCTGCAGCTTTTCACAACCGAGGCTGACCACCATTGCCTGCCCGCCAAAATTGGGATTCAGGCTAATGTTGCGCAAGGTACGAATCGGAATTTCCGCATTGGGTGCATCGATGGCCACGCCGCAGCCGTAGGTATGCTCCAGGGCGACCACATCTTCCACATTGGGATATTTCGGCAACAGCTCCTCGCGGATACGCTTGACGGCATGTTCGACCACCCCGGCTACGCACTGCACCGTAGTCGTAATGGCCAGCAGATTACGAGTACCGACTGAACCGTCGGCATTGCGATAACCTTCAAAGGTATAGCCTTCCAGCGCAGGCGCTGGAGCTGGTACGCGCGTGGCAATCGGCAGATTGTCGAGCCCACGCGCTGGCGGCAGGGTTACCAGCGATTCTTCGATCCAGCTGCCTTTGGCAATATCGCGCACGGCATAACCGATGGCGACGTCATAACGGATGATGGCTTCACCCTGGGCGATATCGCGCAAGGCAATCTTGTGCCCCTGCGGGACCTGATTCAACAGTGTCAGACCATCAGGAAAAACCGTCCCGGCCGGCAGGCCGCGATCATTGACGACGATGGCAACATTGTCGTTGTCATTCATCAGAATATAACGTGGTGTATTGGCGTTGCTGGCTGTGCTTGTTTCGGTGCTCATGATATTTCCCAAAGACTGCAATGTTGACAACAAAGTGAAGGCGTTTCCTCAGCGATCAGATCGACTTGAGCTGAACCCGTTTGATTTCCTTGACGATCACCAGATAGCTGATCACCGTCACCAAGGCATTGGCGCCGACAAACACCAACGCGCCACTGAAGGAACCAGTCGCCTTCAAGATATAACCAATCACGATCGGTGTTGTGATACCGGCGACATTGCCAAACATATTGAACAGGCTGCCACTCAGACCAACGATTTCCTTGGGCGCCGTATCGGCCACCACAGCCCAGCCCAGCGCTCCCACGCCCTTGCCGAAGAAAGCCAGCGCCATGATGCCCACCACCAGCCATTGCGCATCGACATAGTTGCACAGGATCATGGTGGTCGACAGCAGCATGCCACCGACGATAGGCAGCTTGCGCGAGAACGTGACGCTGTGACCGCGTTTGATCAGGCGGTCAGAAATCATGCCGCCAACCACGCCGCCGATGAAACCGCAGATCGCCGGAATCGACGCCACGAATCCCGCCTTCAGAATCGACATGCCGCGTTCCTGCACCAGATAAACCGGGAACCAGGTAAGGAAAAAGTAGGTGATCGTATTAATACAGTACTGACCGACATACACGCCCAGCAACATCCGATTGCTCAGCAATTGCTTGATGTAACCCCATTTAGCCTTGCCGTCGTCGCCTTGTGTCTTGGCGGGACCAGCTTGGTCCATATCCACCAGCGCGCCGCCCTGCTCGATGAAATGCAGCTCTGCACGATTGATCATCGGGTGATCCTTGGGACTATGTATCACCTTGAACCAGATACCGGTCAGTGCGATACCGATGACGCCCATCACCACGAACACATAGTGCCAACTGTAGGCATGAATGATCCAGGCCATCAGAGGGGTAAACAGCACCGCTGCGAAATATTGCGCCGAATTGAAGATGGCCGATGCCGTACCACGTTCGGCCGTCGGGAACCACGCTGCCACGATACGGCCATTGGCCGGAAATGAGGGCGCCTCTGCCAGGCCGACCACGAAACGCAAGATAAACAAGGCCGCCACTGCCACGCCGGTACCAAACCAGCTGACACCGCCTTGCAACATGGTAAAGAAGGACCAGAGAAAAATGCTCAAGGCATAGATTTTCTTGGAGCCGAAGCGATCAAGCAGCCATCCGCCCGGCAATTGCGCCATGACATAGGCCCAACTGAAGGCTGAAAATATATAGCCCATCATCACCGGGTCCAGACCCAGTTCGGCTTTCATTGAAGTACCGGCAATCGACAGCGTGGCGCGATCAGCGTAATTGAGCGTGGTCACCACAAACAGCATGAACAGCACCAGATAACGGATATGACTTGCCTTGGCATTAGCACCGGCGACGGCGCTGATTTGATTCACACTCACAGAACATTCTCCGGACCGGTACCGTGCCTGACGGGTTGCAACACAAACAGGTGACACTGCAACAATCACAACTGCGCAGTCTCCAGTTCATATTGGCAACGCCTATAAAACTGGCGGTAGCAGTATTTATTATTAAAAGGCTGAACTGATAGACGCCATGTTATCAGTCATCATACAACATGTAGCGCAGTATAAACAGCAGCCTTTTGTTTTGCAAACGAATTATGCAAGCACGTGAAAATTAAGAGCGATACCAGGCAACGCCTGGTCTACAGCGTGAAAGCAATGGGCGGATTGCCTCGCCAGTCATCGCTAAAGCGGTTAGCTACAGGCATTGCGCCCTGCTCTGTCGACAAATTAAGTGCGCACATGCAACAAAGCCATCATCGCAGCGCAGATGATGGCTTTGCAGGTTCCCGCCGTCAGATTATTTCGGCGACAACTGTCCGCGAATCTCACCGCCCGGGTGAGCTGCGCTATGTACATTCACATATAAGCCACCAGCCAGAAATGCTGCGTATTGCTCATCGGTAAATTTAGCGCCGGCCGGAACTGCCCAGCCGTTATCGCCATCTTTGGTCAGCGCCACGATAACTGGACCGTTGGTGCCGACCGCGCCAATATGTATATGCGCCACCTTGCCCTCGATACCCTTTGTCGTGACGGTGCCACTGACAGATTTGTCGGCAGCGACAGTGATATGAACCACTGCGCTGGCAGCCGAGTCCGTCGCAGGCACTTCATTAGCGCCCTTCAGTTCGACACTGGCGGTCTGCGCGAACGTCGCTGCGCTAACCAGCAGCAAAGCGCTCAGCAAGACCATCTGGACACGCTTGATATTCATCATAATTAGCTCTCCTGATTGTTTTGATCAATTGAAAATTTGGGAAACAGCTAGCGCAGTGTAAGGCAGAAATGCCAGACGCGTGCAGCAGGCCAGCAAGCTTCGACAGGCGAATGCCATACACCTGCGCAACTTCGACATTACCGGTAAAAATCCTCGTGCTTTCATTGTCATTGCTTTTTCAACACCATAAGTACGCTAATTGCACATACAAAAAACACGCATATCCCAATGGAATATTAAAAATATCGTTTAGCAAACCATCCATCATTTTTAGGTCAATATAAATTTTATTTAACTATCGAAAAATGACTCCACCGCATGTGGCTTCACATATACAAATAGGTTTTGATTATCGAAAGAAAATAATCAAAGTACTTAATTTGAAATAGAATCTGCCTAGTTATTCTTCACAATAAAAACCTTAGAAATAAATCCAATTTTTCATAAAAAATTTTCTATTTTTCCAATTTAAAAATAGTGATTAATTCAGAAAAATATATTGAACATTACGAAGGAAATATTTGAGTATTCATGTCGCGATTTTAGATGATCACCCCTTGATTATTGCGGGCGTAAATTTGACGTTGAAAAAGCTCGCGATTTGCGAAGTAAAAATTTCCGCGTATACAATCAGTGAGCTTTTCGAACAATTGATTACGACGCCATGTGACGTTGTCATTCTTGACTACGCCATGCCAATGGAAGTATTGCCAGACGGGATACAGCTCATCAAAATGCTGCGGCATCAGTATCCAAAAATGCAAATCATCATGCTCACGACGATGGACCATCCTATGGTGATCAACAATCTGGTCACCCAAGACATTGTCGGGCTCATCAGCAAAGCTGATCCACTGGAAAACCTTCTCGCCGCAATTTCCTCACTACGACTGCGCGAACGTTATTATTCACCGACCATCAAGCGCATCCTTGGCATGCAAGAGTCGGCGACAACAGGAATTCAACTACTCAGCACCAAAGAACTTGAGGTACTGCGTCTGCTAGTCGATGGACTGACGGTATCGCAAGTCGCGGTCAAACTATCGCGCAGCAAACAGACCATCAGCAGCCACAAAATGTCTGCCATGAGCAAACTGAACATTTCTACCAATGCCGAGTTATTTGAAGCGGCCTATCGCTACAACTTCAACCGCCAGCCCAACTGATCCAGAAATCGCTTGCGTGCTGATTGTCCTCCGGATTGATCATGCATTATTGCACCCATCTTCATTTCCTTTGTTCAAGCGGCAGCAACTTGTCGATTTGTTCTATCGTCATCTGGCAAAGCGCTCGGAACACGCCGCGCAGTCGCGCATGCGCTTGTGCCGTTGCGCGTCCCTGATTCTCCTCCAGGGTCGCACTCAATTCATCAATTACCTTCAGTAGCGAATCGAACTGCATGACAGCAATGGCACCTTTAACGCGGTGCAACCAGCTGATCAACTCGTCATCACCATACTTTGGCATGCCCTCCAAATCTTGTTTGAGAGTATCTCGAAAAATCCGCAATACAGTCATCTTCCCTTCCTCGCCCAACTCCTCCTCAAGACGCTTGATTTGCAATGAACTAATCGGCTCTGCTCCAGGTAGCTCAAATTTCCCGAACGCCGACGTTCTTGCCTGAGCGGCGCTCGCCACATCGTTTTCTGAAGTCAGCGGCAATAATTTTTCCAGGCAATCGGACAGCATTGTCAGACTGGTTGGCTTGACCAAACAGACATCCATGCCTGAGTGAGCGGCGGCTTCCTCATCTTCAGCTCTGGTACTGGCGGTGATGCCTACTACCGGCAAGCGCACCAGCGCTTGCTGCGTTTCAATCTCTCGGACATAGCGCACCAAGGTAAAACCATCCATGCCTGGCATGTGGCAATCCGTCAGCAGCAAAGCATAGGTATCATTTTTTAATGCCTCGAAGGCTTCCAGACCATTACTGACGACATTGCATTCGAAGTTGAGTCTATGCAGAAAACGACGAATCACTTCCTGATTGGTAAGATTGTCTTCCGCCACCAAAATACGTTCACTACGTCGCCGCGGCGGCTCAGGTGATACCGTTTCCACGCCTAAAACATCGCGAACATCGCTTTCCAGACTCATGAGACAAGCTTGACGGAATGTGCCCCAGTGCAAGGGGTTGGCGTTAAGTTGCAAGATGCTGGCTGGACGACCGTCTACGCCGGGAGCTATCAGCTCAATTTTTTCAACTTGCACGCTGCCTGCAATTTTCAGATCAGCCGCCCCCTCGTTGACCACGGTCATGCCCAGGGCTGTCAGGTACATCATCGCTGCCTGCCCAATGTTTCGGTCCTTCAACAACAGGCGTGCACTACGCCCGCGCAAGGCAGCATGACTGCAATCTCGTTGCATCACCGCTAGTGTGAGCTTCAGTTGTGCCGTGGTGCCGGCATTTTCCACACTCTCGATGTTGATTTCACCATCCATTCTGGTCACCAAACGCCGGCAAATACTCAAACCCAGGCCGGTGCCACCAAAGCGTCGGCTAATTGACGAATCTGCTTGAACAAACGGTTCAAATAATCGCGACAGTTGTTCTTTTGAAATCCCCTTGCCGCTATCTTCAACCTTGATACAGACCTGCTGTTGATGAACCTCATCTTGTTCGACATCAATGCGTAACATCACACTACCGTGAGGCGTAAACTTGATTGAATTACTCAGAAGATTAAATAAAATCTGACGCAAACGCGTGCCATCAACACTATGTTTGGCGGCCAGCGCGGCATCAATGTGCATGCACAGATGCAGACGTTTTTCATGCGCCTTGGCCGACAACAATCCCAAGGCTTGATCGCACAACTGGCGCAGATCAACTGCCGTATAGTTAAGCGCCAGATGACCGGCTTCGATCTTGGCATAGTCAAGAAGATCATCAAGAATTGCCAGCATGGTACCGGCTGAACCGCGCATCATGGCCACCAGACCGGCTTGATCGTTATTGAGCGGCGTTCCTTCAAGCACTTCCACCAATCCCATTACACCGTTCATTGGTGTGCGAATTTCATGGCTCATCATCGCCAGGAATTCATCCTTGGCACGCGCCGCAGCACTAGCGGCTTCATGTACGGCATCTGAAGTCTGCTTGCGCTCATCGGTAATATCACTCCAATAACCGTGCCAGATAATGGCACCATTTGGCTCCCGGCGCGGCATCAATTGTCCCGACAACCACAGTACCTGGCTGCCATTATTGACACGAAACATGACGCGGACCGCTTGCATGTGCTCTGTCGAAGCCATGATGGCCGCAAGCAATGGCATGCGATCTTCTGGCAAGACCCATGCCATTACATTATTTTTATTTTCCATCATGGCTTGCGCAGAAACACCAAACAGCGCACCGACATTACCGTGCACTGATTTGAATACCAGCGCTCCTGCGGGCTTGAACAGCAGCTCAAACATCACGACGCTGAGGTTCTCGATCAAATCATGCTCTCCCGGCAAGCGTCCATGCGTTGCGCGTCTGTTCCTCACCCTGCTCCAGCGCAGTGTAACTGTCGTCAGTAACAAGCCCGCCAGCAACAACCACAATGACATGGTTAGCAAGGGTAGATGACTGGGAGATGAGATTGAGGATGCATGCGTATCAGCCATAACAGGCTGCGGCCAGCTTGTCAGGATGACACCTGCGCCAAAAAAACAGGCACAAAAAAACGCTCGACTAAAATTCCAGCATGCCTGCCACAATACAAAACGACTCTCGCTTGAGCATGGTTGCGGCAATTGCTGTTCGGCTCTGTCCATGAGACACCCTTTATGCAGGCTCCCCCCTTTCGCTCACGCTGCGTGTGCCGACATGGCACATGTCGAGTTCGAATGGATTTTTTTAAATTTAGTGTTGAGCGCAAGGCCCTGAGGGATCGAGCGGATGCAGCCGAAATACTGCTTACCAGTGCAAGGACATACGATGGCTAACAGTTTTCCGTGTCCACAATTGAGATGAATCCACTATCCTTCCAACGCAGCATGCCCCCATCGCTGACCGGCAGCAAGTCTGAAAACAGACTCATCGATGGCATTGCCAGAAAAGTTGATTTTTGGCTATTTCTAGAATGTCACTAGACATCCTTGGCACGTACATCCACGGCATCGCGACTATCCATTTGCAAACCCCTATTACGCCGTGACTCGCCCAAGATATCCTCAGGTTCGTAAGCCGCCACTTGCGATGCATGAAGTTGCCTCAGCTTGAACAGACCAACGACATCTGTTAGTTCAGCCGCCTGTTCTTCTAGCAATGCAGCCTCTGCTACAGCTTGCTCCACCAAGCTGGCATTTTTTTGGGTAACGCCAGACATCTCGGTCAGAGCCCCACTAATCTGTCTGATATCGACTTCCTGTGCATTGCCGGCGATAGATATTTCATGCGTGATGTCAGTCACACCTTGGATACTGGAGACAATTTCGTCCATCGTCGCACCAGCTCGGTTTACTAAGACACTGCCCTCAACGATTTTCGTCGCCGAGTCATGAATCAATGTCTTGATTTCACGTGCGGCATCAGCCGAACTTTGCGCCAGCTTGCGCACCTCACTAGCCACTACGGCAAAGCCGCGTCCCTGCTCGTTGGCGCGTGCCGCTTCGACCGCTGCATTGAGCGCCAGCACATTGGTCTGAAACGCAATATGGTCGATTACTGCAATGATATTGCCGACTTTTCCAGATTGCGCATGGATGTCGGCCATGATCTGTACCACTTGCCCTACCACCTCGCCGCCTCTGGCCGCAATCTCAGAGGCGGATAACGCTAGTTGTCTGGCTTGTCTTGCGCTTTCGCTGTTTTGCTTCACTGTCGATGTCAACTGCTGCGTGGCAGTTGTCGTTTTCTCCAGCGAACGGGCCTGTTGCTCGGTGCGCTGCGACAAGTCGAGGTTGCCGCTGGCAATCCTGCAAGTCGCGCTGGCAATCGTATCCGTGCCAGTTCGTACTTGCCCGACAATGTTCTGCAGGCTGGTATTCATTTCTTTGAGAGAAGACAATAGTGTGCCGGTTTCATCACGGGATGAAACCGTGATCTCCTGAGTCAGATCGCCGCCTGAGATTGCCTTGGATATCCGCACAGCAGCTCCCAGCGGTGTCGAAATCGAGCGAATCAACCAAACCGTCATCCCCGTAGCAATCAACAGTCCGCACAACACGACCAAAATGGCAAAACGCCGGAATTTTTCATAGTTGGCCTGCGCTTGCGCATAATCACTGTTGCCAATATCAAGCTGCATCTTGATCAGCTTGTCCATGATCACCTTGATCGTCTGAAACTGATCCACGACAAGCTTGCTGAAACGGTGTTGGACGGACTTTTGATCCTCTTGCCTGAGCAACGCCATGGCAGGCAGGAGACCTTGATCGCGCAAGGCATGGTGAGCGCCTTCGAATTCATTGAGTAGTGGCTTTTCTGCAGCGGTAATTCCGCTCGCAATATAGGCCGCCCAAGCGCTATCGGCCTGCATCATATTGTCTTCAATGTGATGCAGGTGCACAGAGATGCGTGTGGCAGGATCATGGGCTGCCAAGCTCAATTCGATCTGAGTGCGTAAAATACTGCGAATAACCGTATCCAATTGCGCCACTGCCACCAGACGGTTGTCATACACGGCGCGAAAGGTTTCGTTGTTTTTTTTCAAGCCGTACAGCGCCGTAGCGCCGATGGCGGCAAGCAGTATGGACAGAGACCCCATGGCAAAAATAAGCCGTACTCTGATAGTAAGGTTTTTCATGGGATTTCCTTTTCGGTGGACTGCGTATGCGCAAACAAAGGCTTCAACTGCCTACGAGAGACCTGATGAGCGCATGGCCGCAACGAGAGATCGCCTCGATATACTTTTTATTTAGGAGAAGAAGAATAACCGACATCAACAAGCAAAATAATTGGACGAGTACTAAAAAAAATACGTCCAGTATTGCCGGAGCAAGCGGGTATTCCACTATGTGAGCCGGGCGATTTCGGCTAGAAAACTACTGCAATTGAGTATGAACATGTATTTAAAAAATCATCCCTGACCACCAAGAGAGACCATTCATGACCTACCAGGCATCCGACACACGCTATGAAACCATGCAATACCGTAACTGCGGGCGCAGCGGCCTGAAACTGCCACTGCTGTCATTGGGCATGTGGCACAACTTCGGCGACGCCAGCGCACTGGCCACGCAACGTGACATGTTGCGTACCGCCTTCGATCTCGGCATCACCCATTTCGATCTGGCCAACAATTACGGGCCACCTTACGGTAGCGCCGAAACCAATTTCGGACATCACTTCAAACAAGACTTCCGTCCCTATCGCGACGAGCTGATCATTTCCACCAAGGCCGGCTGGGATATGTGGCCCGGTCCCTATGGCCAGGGTGGTGGTTCGCGCAAGTATGTACTGGCAAGTCTCGATCAGAGCCTGCAACGCATGGGCCTGGATTATGTGGACATTTTTTACTCGCATCGTTTTGATCCCGACACGCCGCTGGAAGAAACCATGGGCGCGCTGGCCACGGCTGTGCAGCAAGGCAAGGCGCTGTATGTCGGCGTATCATCGTATTCGCCGCAAAAAACAGCACAGGCAGCAGCCCTGCTCAAACAATGGCAGGTGCCCTGCCTGATCCATCAACCGTCCTACAACATGTTCAACCGCTGGATTGAGCAAGGCTTGCTCGATACGTTGGAACAGCAAGGCATGGGCTGCATCACCTTCACGGCACTGGCGCAAGGACTGCTCAGTGACAAATATCTCAATGGTATTCCAGCGCAGGCGCGAATCAACCGTGCCGGCGGCGGCTCCTTGAAAGACGGCCATCTGAGCCCAGAAAATCTGGCCCGTGTACGTGTGCTCAATGAGATTGCCAAGTCGCGCGGGCAAACGCTGGCGCAAATGGCGCTGGCCTGGGTGCTGCGCGATCCACGTGTTAGCTCGACTTTGATCGGCGCCAGCAGCAGTCAACAGATTCGCGAGAATGTGGCCGCGCTGGACAATCTGCACTTCACGCCTGAGGAATTGACGGCAATCGACGCCCAAGCGCAAGATGGTCATGTCGATTTGTGGAATGTTTCATCACGCCATTGATGAATCAGCCATCTGCGTAGGCGCCAGACGCTCATGCAGATGGCTGGAATACATGAGCTCACTCAAGCTGCGTCAAGCACCGCATACGCAACTATCTCTATCTTCATACCCGGCACAACCAAGGCTGCCACGCCCATACTGGAACGATTCGGATAAGGTGCCTCAAAAAACTGCCGGTAGACTGCATCGATGGCCGGCATGTCATTGACGTCGGTCATATAAATCAACACCTGAGTAACATCCGACAAATTCCCGCCCGCCGCCTGTAGCGCACGTTGCAGGTTGCTGAAGGTCAGTTGCGCCTGTTGCTCGATGGGACCGGTATCAATACTGCCGTCAGCGCGCACCGGGCCATGCGCGGTAAACAATAAACCCGCTGCCTTGACCGCCCAGGAAAATGGCTGTTTGAGTGCCGGCAATCCGGTATCGATAATTTGTTTCATGACGCATCCTTATTACGTCCGTTGAGCATACGTAAGCTTGCCGCACCTAAAAGCGTGTCGCGCTGGGCCAGATCGAGAATGACATCGAAATGATTGCGCTCGGGAATTTCAAAGCAGGATATTTCTGCGATTCCTGTCGTCGTGAGGCTTGCCGCAAAATCACGACTCTGACGTTTGAATTCATCCGTTTCCACTTCCCCCCAGCACACTATCGTCGGCGGAAAATGATCGTGCGCCAGCCAGCGCGGACTGACTGCTAGCGCAGCACTTTCTGTCAGCCCCAGCGGCGCTGCAATGCTGGTGCCAAGCAAAGGCTCCAGCGCATAGATACCGGATACCAGCACCGCTCCTGCCGGCAAGTCTGGTGCCAAATTCTCGTCTTCCTGCCAGTCACGCACACAAGCCATGGCCGCCAGATGCGCGCCGGCGGAGCTGCCAGCGACCACAATGCGCGCAGGATCCACACCCAGCTCAGCCGCTTGCGCATGTAACCAGCGCAAGGCCTGACGACACTCCAGCACGATCTCCAACAGGCTGGCGGCGGGCGCCAAGGTATAGTCGATTGCGGCAAAAGCAAAACCGGCATCGATACACGCCCCCGCAGCGAACAGGGAACTTTCCTTGGACAGCTCCTGCCAGTAGCCACCATGAATGAAAACCAGCAATGCCGGGGCCGACGACGAAGCAACATCGGCCAATGGCACAAACAGATCAAGCCGATTCGTCGGTTTGGTGCCGTAGACCAGATCACGCCGGAGCGTACAGGCAGCCGGTACTGTTGCGCTTAACTCGACATATTGGCGCAAGTACGGCTGGTAATCACCGCCGATACAGGACGAGGGTGAATATTGGCGCTCGCGTTCGTCTAGAGGAGGTAAGTGTGCCATCGGCTTGATCAAAGCTCCGTACGTACCTGCCACAGCTCTGGAAACAAAACCACGTCAAGCATCTTGCGCAAATAGCTGACGCCGCCGGTCCCGCCAGTGCCGCGCTTGAAACCGATCACACGCTCCACTGTCGTGACATGACGGAAGCGCCACAAGCGAAATGCATCTTCCAGATCCATCAATTCTTCGGCCAATTGGTACAGATCCCAATGCGCCTCTGGTTGCCGGTAAACCTGCAACCAGATTTGCATGACTTCATCACTAGCGCTGTAAGGCTGTGTCCAATCGCGTTCGACGTGACTGGCGGGCACCGGCAAGCCGCGCCGCGCCATCAGACGCAAGGCTTCGTCATACAAGGAAGGCGCTTCATACACCTGCTGCACGCCCGCCAGCAGTTCAGCCCTGTGCGCATGCGGTTTGAGCATGGCGGCGTTCTTATTGCCCAGAGAAAATTCGATGCTGCGATACTGATAGCTCTGAAACCCGCTGGAGGCACCCAGGTATGGCCGCATTGCGGTGTACTCAGAGGGTGTCATGGTGGCCAGCACGTCCCAGGCATGCACCAGCTGCTCCATAATGCGCGAGACCCGGGCCAGCATCTTGAAGGCATTGTCCAATTTATCTGCCGCGATGGCGCGCATGGCCGCACTCAGCTCATGCAACATCAACTTCATCCAGAGTTCGCTGGTCTGATGCTGAACGATGAACAGCAATTCGTCGTGCGTTGTCGACAGGGTTTTTTGCGCATGCAATATCTGATCCAGTTGCAGATAATCTCCATAGCTCATGGAGGCACTGAAATCGAGTTGTGCTTTTTCCTCTTGTACGATGCGTTCGCCAGAGGTCGGTGGTGGCAAAGGTGTTTGCATGGCATTCAACCCAGCACGGCAGCGATGGCTCGGGCCACGTGCTCGACATTGCCGGTAGTCAGTCCGGACAGGCACATGCGGCCGGAACCCACCAGATAAACGGCATGCTCCTCGCGCAAACGATGCACTTGCGCTTGGCTCAAGCCGGTGTAACTGAACATGCCGCGCTGCGTCAACAGGTAGCCAAAATCACGTTGCCCTTGGAATTTTTCGGTCAAGATCGCGTACAGGGCTTCACGCATGGCGCGAATACGTTGGCGCATGAGCTTGGTTTCCTGCGACCATTGTGCGAACAGCAAGGGATCTTCCAATACCTTGGTCACAATTTTTGCTCCATAGGTAGGCGGTGTTGAATAATTGCGGCGCACAGTTGCCTTGAGCTGACCCAACACCAGTTGCGCATCGTTGTGATCGACACACACCACACTGAGCGCGCCGCAGCGCTCACCGTACAGCGAGAAATTTTTGGAAAAGGAATTCGCCACGAAGAACTGTATGCCGGCATCGGCCAGAGCTCGCAAGGCATAGGCGTCTTCCTCCAGGCCATCACCAAAACCCTGATAGGCGATATCGACAAAGGGAATCAGTTCTCGTTCACGCAACACCGGAATGAGCGCCTGCCATTGCGCGTTCGACAAATCAACACCAGTCGGGTTGTGACAACTCGCGTGTAGCAACACGATGCTTTGCGGTGGCAATGCCTGCAGGCTTGTCAACATGTCGTCAAAGCGCAAGCCGCCGGTTGCGGCATCGTAGTAAGGATAGGTATGTACGGTGATGCCGGCGCCTTCAAAGATGGCATTGTGATTATCCCAGGTCGGGTCGCTCACCCAGATGTCGGATGCCGGGAAATAACGCCGCAGAAAATCGGCGCCAACCTTGAGTCCACCTGATCCACCCAGCGTTTGCATGGTGGCCACGCGCGCGCTCGTGAGCGCAGCATGATCGGCGCCAAACAAAAGCCGTTGCACCGCGCTGCGGAAATTAGCCAAGCCTTCGATCGGCAAATAGGGATGCGGCCCCTGGGATTCCAGCAACGCTGTTTCGGCCTGGCGCACCGAATCGAGTACCGGTAGCCGACCGGCCTCGTCAAAATACAGGCCTATGCTCAGGCTGACCTTCTCGGTGCGGCTATCCTGCTGAAAGCCCTCCATCAGAGACAAGATCGGATCACCGGGATAGCTTGGAATGTGCTTGAACAGCGAACGGGTGCTAGACATCGTGGAGGCTCTCTTGATTAATTATTCTCAAATATTAATTTGTAAAAAATTCCCTTCCAAGTTATTTTTTATGAAGGTATATTTAATCCAAAAATAACATTAAATAAGGATTTTTTATGCAAGCCGAATTTGATGATATCGATCGTCAGTTACTGACAGCATTACAGGATAACGCTCGCCTGACCAGTGGCGACCTCGCTGCGATGACCGGCTTATCCCAATCGCCTTGCTGGCGGCGTATTCGCCGGCTGGAAGAAACCGGATTGATTGCCGGCTACCATGCAAGGCTCAATCGGCGCGCGCTGGGATATGGCGTGGTGGCGTTTGTGAGTATCAGTATCGATTTTCAGAACGAAGCACGTTCAGCAGAATTCATCGAGGCAGTACGTGCCATTCCACAGGTCGTCATGTTTCACGGCGTCACCGGCAATGCGGATTTTTTATTGATGGTGGTGACCAAGGATCTCGACTCTTATTCGGCATTGTTGCAACAGCGTTTGCATCGTTTGCCCGGCGTCAAACAGGTGCAAACCAGTTTTTCGGTACAGGAATTCAAGGGCTTCAATGATTTACCCATCCCTTGAGTAACATCCTTTTTCTTGGCGCTAGCGCCCCAGCCTAAAATCTACCTGCTCCGTCCGCCCTGGCAAATGCAAGCGCGCCTGCGCTGCGGGCGCTTCACTGATGATACGGCCGCGGCGCAACACCAGACGTCGCGCCGCTCGCAGGCGGATCGCCTCAATCGGATCGCCAGCGTCCAGCACCACCAGATCGGCATGACAACCGACTTCCAAGCCATAGCCCGCCAGACCGAGTATGCGCGCCGGAGTCTCGGTGATGGCGGCAAAGCACTGGCGCATGGCCTCCTGACCGGTCATTTGCGCCACATGCAAGCCCATGTGAGCAACCTCCAGCATGTCGCCCGAACCCAGACCATACCAGGGGTCCATCACGCAATCATGGCCGAAAGCGACATCAATGCCGGCTGCCATCAACTCAGGCACGCGCGTCATGCCACGGCGCTTGGGATAGGTGTCGTGCCGTCCTTGCAGGGTAATGTTGATTAAAGGATTGGCAATGGCCGCGACACCGGCCTCACGGATTAAGGGCAGCAATTTGCTGACATAGTAGTTGTCCATGGAATGCATCGACGTCAGGTGCGATGCAGCCACGCGTGCCTGCATGCCCAAGCGCTGTGTCTCATAGGCCAGCGTTTCAATATGTCGTGACAGCGGATCATCGGACTCATCGCAATGCATGTCCACGCGCAATCCTTTATCAGCGGCGAATTCGCACAGCAAACGCACCGACGTTGCGCCATCGGCCATGGTCCGTTCAAAATGCGGAATGCCGCCGACCACTTCTACGCCCATGGCAACGGCGCGCTGTAAATTGGCGAACGCGGTCGGACTGCGCAACAAACCATCCTGCGGGAACGCCACCAGTTGCAAGTCGAGATAGGGAGCCACCTGCCGTCGTACATGCAACAAGGCTTCGACCGCCAGCAACCGATCATCACAGATATCGACATGCGAGCGAATGGCCAGCAAGCCACGCGCCACCGCCCAGTCGCAATAGTGCAGCGCGCGCTCGACCAGCGCCTCTTGCGTGAGCTGCGGTTTGAGTTCGCCCCACAAGGCTATGCCTTCGAGCAGAGTACCGGAGGCATTCACACGCGGCAGTCCGTAGCTCAGTGTGGCATCCATATGAAAATGCGCATCGACAAATGGCGGCGTCACCAGATCGCCACCGACATCGATAATCTGCCCTGCCTGTACGCCGCTTTCCTGCAGCGCCTGCCCGATGGCGGCAATACGTCCATCGGCAATCGCGATATCGAGATGACGGCGGCCATCCGGCAAGGTGGCATTGCGAATAAGCAGATCCATTGCATCCTCCAGAAGACAATCAAGCATACGGTAACATCACGCCGACGCCAGCGCAAAAAAGCCCGCGCGAGGCAGGCTCGGCGGGCTCTAATCTTGTTGCGACCAACTTCAGTCCGCTCGGGCGACGTCCGCACGACGGCCGTAACGCTGTGCCAACACGGCACACACCATCAACTGAATTTGGTGAAACAGCATCAGCGGCAACAACACCATGCCGACGCTCTGACTGGCAAACAAAACCTTGGCCATTGGCACACCGCTGGCCAGGCTTTTTTTCGAGCCACAAAACACGATGGTGATCTCATCTTCCTTGTTAAAACCCATGCGACGACTGCCAAACGTGGTCAAGGCCATGATCACCGCCAACAGCGTGGCACTGATGACAATCAGGCTCAACAACATGAGCGGCGGCACCTGATGCCACAGTCCCTGATTCACCGCTTCGCTGAAAGCAACATAGACCACCAACAACACCGAACTCTGATCAACCCAACGCAGCCAGGATTTGTTGCGATCCATCCAGCGTCCTATCCAGGGACGAGCAATCTGGCCGGCTACAAAGGGCAGCAAGAGTTGATAGACGATCTTGAGAATGGAATCGAGTGATGAATGCTGCGCGCCATGCGCCACGACAATCACGCTGACCATCAGCGGCGTAAGGAAAATACCCAGCAAGTTGGATGCCGAGGCGCTGCAAATAGCGGCCGGCACATTGCCACGCGCAACCGACGTAAAGGCGATCGAGGATTGTACGGTCGACGGCAACACGCACAGAAATAAAATGCCGAGATACAAATCCGGCGTAATGAGCAACAACAACGCCGGTTTGAGCAACAGGCCAAGCAAGGGAAACACCGCAAACGTGCACACCAGCACCGTCAGATGCAAGCGCCAGTGCACCATTCCCGCGATCACCGCTTGGCGAGAAAGTTTGGCACCATGCATGAAGAACAGCAGACCGATCATGAGGGTGGTCAGCCAGTCGAAGACCACTGCAGTCGAGCCGGTACAGGGAAGAAAGCTGGCCGTAAGAACAACCGCGAACAACATCAGCGTGAGATTATCAGGTAAAAAGCGGGGGCGGGCCATGGCGGTATCGGTAGGTAAAAATTACCCTGCTGCAATACAACAAAGCGGCAGTGGACGAAACCGGCTATTTTACGCCACTCTACCCCCTACCCTACTGCCCTACCAGATCCAGAACATTAACAGCCAGGCAAAATTGACTAGCGCCAAGCCAGCCAGAATCGGCACCATCGCCAGCAAACGCCGACCCAGCACGCCGCTATGCTGACCAACTACTTTCCAGGCCAGCCACACACTCCACAAGCTCATCACGCTCAGCAAGGCCGCACGTACATCGTTAGCCCAATCCACCGGCCAATGTTCGGCACGCAGCAAACTGATGGTAGTGGCAGACAAACCAACAAACACGCCGCAACCGGCCAGCGGGATTGCCGCTTGCACCAGATGGTTAAAGCGCGCCCTGTCCCACTTGCCCAGCAGCAGCGTGCTCAGTGCAAACAGCAGTGTCAGCGCCGTCCCCAGAAACAAACCGGTGGTCAAAATATAGGACACCACCAGTGCACCATCGAGCCAGGTGAACACATCGCTTTGTTGCGGGTAATTGGTGAGCAGCCACCACGGCGCATTGGTCGCAAAGGGCCACATGATGTCGTGATCAATCAACCAGGTCGCGATGATTTGCTTGACCTGCACGAACCATGGACTAGCGCTCCAGTGAAATGCGCCGATGGCAATGCCAAACAAACCATATAGGGTCAGTGCGCTTTCCCACAGACTATTGCGCTTGCGCCCGACCATGACGATTTCTTCGGTTGGCGGCCGCCAGGTCAGCGCAATGGCTTCACGATGGCCGCTGCAGCGGCCGCACATATGGCAGTCAGCCGCGCCTTTCATATTGCGCAGCGGCAGTAACGGCGCACAGTTCACGGCAACGGTTTTCTTTCCATGGGTATCGTAGGAAGCACGCCAGGCGTCTTCGTTGACCTTGTAGTGGAACGGCGCCAATTTGGCAAGCAGACCAAAAACACCGTTGACCGGGCACAAATACTTGCACCACACACGCTTTTCGCGGCCGTACAGGTAGCCGACGATCATGGCCCCAAAAGTGGAGCCGCCGAGCACCAGCAAGACCGCCTTGGGATATTGGTACACGCTGACCATCTGACCGTAGATGGTCGTGAGCGCAAATGCCACGAAAGGCCAACCGCCCCAACGCATCCAATGCGGAATCGCACGGCCTCTGCCATAACGGCTGGCCAATTCAGTCAAGGCGCCTTCCGGGCACAATACGCCACACCACACGCGTCCCATCAACACCATGCTCACCAGCACGAAGGGCCACCAGACGCCCCAGAAGCAAAATTGCGCAATCAAGGTCAGATTCGACCAGAGATGCGCCGTTTCATCCGGCAGCGGCAAGAAGATCGGCACCAGGATCAGCAGCGCATACACCAGCACAATGAGCCACTGTATGGCGCGAATCAACGCGCCGTTGCGACGCATCCAGTCACCTGTGCGCGCCAGTCGGGTATTAGGGAGCGTACAGGTGCTCATATTGCCTTGCTAATTATTCGTTTTAAACATGCCTCGTCAGGCCGCTTGCCGTACCTTGGGTTGCTGCGCCTTGCCAAAGGCCACAGTAATGGCCAGCCAGTAAATTACATAGATCGCTACGCTAATGAGCGCCGGACGTGCACGGTAGCCAGTCAACGTCGACACCAAACTGCCCAAGGTGCTCGAATCATCGAGCAGCCAGCTGCTATCCCACATCGGCGCAGTCAGAGTGGAGGTGATATTGAGCGAGGACAACCAGTCCGAATTCTCCAAGAGCAAATCCATCAATTTTTCTGCACCGGTCAGCAACAAGCCTGCCGCCAGCAGTAGCAGAATCATTTCGGTCACCTGGAAAAAACGCCGCCACGAAAATATCTTGCCACCCAGTTGCAACAGATAAAACGTCAAAAACGCCAGGCCGAAACCCAGTGCACCGGCCAGAATCAATGCGCCGCGGCTGGCATCCTGCTGCCCCATGCCGATACCGTAGAGAAATACCGCCGTTTCGCTACCTTCACGTGCAATGGCCAGCGCCACCAGCAGAAACACTCCCCACCAGTTACCGGTTTCATAGTTCGCCTGCAGCGATGACTCCATGTCTTTCTTGAGCGTGCGGCCGTGCTTGCGCATCCAGAATACCATTTGCACGATCAACGCTGCGGCAATGAGCACCATGCCGATCTGGAAATACGTCTGCGCGTCGCCTGAGAGCAGCTCGCTAAAGCCGAGCAAGGCACCCCCCAAAGCCAATGCGGCGACAATACCGGCAGCAACGCCACCCCACAGGTAAGGTAGGCCGCGCCGCGCCGCAGCGTCGCCATTATTGAGCCAGGCATACAGGATGCCCACTACCAGCAAGGCCTCGACGCTTTCTCGCCAGACGATAAATAGCACCTGCCCCATGTCATTGCCTTTCTATTGCATTTCTATGCCGTTGCGGCGGTTTCGTTTATTTGGCGACGATGACGCCTTGCGGCATGTTCAGGTGAAAATCGTCGAAAAATTTGTATTCCCCCGGTCGCAATGGTGCGATCACCACAAACGATTGTGCTCCGGGAGCCAATACCTTTTCCTTGCGCAACTCGACGCTTTCAAATTCGGCAGCGCTTGTACCGATATTGCGAATCTCAATCTTGATGCGCTGACCGGCCGGAACCTCAATGCGGGGCGGCATGAATTTGCCATCTTGCATGTCCAGCTTGAAGCTCAGAATATCGGCCGCAAACGTAGCTGCTGCGGCCATTGCACAGACCAGTCCAAACAAGCCTGCGACCAGTTTGGCTACCGCTGATTTACCCAAAAACATGCGCGCTCCAATAAGAGGCTGTTGCTACTGTGTGAATTGCCGCAATCAAGCCAACCACCACGGCTACCTCAGCGAGCTCGGCTCAATAGCCGCCCTTTTTACCGACGCCGGCAAACGTAAAATCGTAGCTCAGCTCAAACGGTTTGAACCAGGGAGCAACACCCGTTTCCTTGTCCACGTGACGGCCGAAGTGACCGGCTGGCGGCGAGACGATCAGTTTCAACTTGTATTTACCAGGACCGTCAAGCTTGACGTTGTCGCCATAATGCGGACCGTCACTGGCCACCATCGCCATCATGTCGCCCTTGATGACCTTGGTCGAACCGTTCTTGGTCAATTCAAACTTGATCTCCAGATAAGGCATCCAGTCGCCTTCGGCAAAGCCGTTGGGATTCTTGGCCACGGCATGAATGTCGGCTTCCAGATGCACGTCCGACTCTTCCGCCTTGCGCATCATGCCATCGGGCTCCATCTTGATCGGCTGCAAATAGACTGCGCTGATTTCCATGCCGCCTTGAATCTGTGGCTTACCTATAGGATATTCGGCCGCACTGGCCGCAGAAAATGCGGCAAACATGGCGGCGGCAACGGCAATTTTTTTGAGACTAATCATAGAATTTCTCTCCGGCTCTCTAGATGATAATGATTACCATTAAAGTATAGCATCATCCACGCATATGGACAGATCGGTTTCGTTATTTAGCCTGTTTGAAGTGCGGAAAATAAAAAGCCCACATCTGACGCAACGAGTCGAAATCCGATACAAGAAGTTGAATTAAAAGGGAATTTACAAAAATTACGGTCGATGACAAACAATCGTTGGCCTTACAAACTATTACGAATCGACGATCACCATGGCTGCGCTGCATCTCCCATCGCTATTGGCCGCGGACAAAGCAATTCACACGGAGGACATGTTGATCTGCGATGCTGGTGCCGCTCATTCCCCATGCTTATTCACTCCATGGAATCACCATGACATTCGGCTTGCACGATATCGATACGCTGTTTCGCCAGTATGGCCACCGTCAATACACCGGCGAACCTGTCACCCAGCAGGAGCACGCTCTGCAAAGCGCGGCCCTGGCGGAGCAGGAACAAGCCCCCGCAACGCTGATCGCCGCGGCCTTGCTGCATGATCTGGGACATCTGCTGGAACTGCAGGATGGCACGCCGACCTGCGCCGGTATCGACGATTTGCATCAATACCGCATCCTGCCATTTCTGCGCCCACTATTCAGCGAAGCAGTGTTGGCGCCAATCCGCCTGCACGTCGATGCCAAACGCTATCTCTGCGCGGTAGATCAGGAGTATTTTTCGGCTTTGTCGGCCGACTCGGTACGCAGTCTGGCCTTGCAAGGTGGTATTTTCAGCGCAGCGCAAGCCAGTGTGTTTGGCCTCATGCCTTTCGCCGCCGAAGCAGTGCGTCTGCGGCGCTGGGACGATCAAGCAAAAAAAACTGGCCTCAAAACACCCAATCTTGCGCATTTTTCGCATTACCTGAAGCTGTGTGCGATCAACTGAGTGTGCGCAGCCAAGCCAAATAGTGACGGAAAGCAAATTTTCTATTCGTTTTTGATATTGCTTGGCGGTTTTTTTTCATTATTCTTGCGCAACTTACGGTGCTAGCATCAACCTCCAATAAAAACCGCTACGGCATTAACGCCGCCAGCATAAATAATGGAAGATGCATGAGAGACTGGAAAGTGAGGAACCGCTTCGCCGCAGGTTTCGGCTTGGTATTGGCGTTGATGCTGATGGTGACTGCCATGGGAATCTGGCGCTTGCAAACGGTAGCCGAAGCCACCAACGCCATGATGCAGATGCCGCTGGCTAAGGAGCGACTGATCAGCGATTGGTACTCCAACATCGCCACATCGATCACACGCACCACTGCCATTGCGCGCAGCACGGATCTCAGTCTGGCGACCTATTTCGACGGCGCTACCAACGATGCGGCCAAGCAGGCACTGACGTTGCAAAACAAGGTGCGTTTATTGTTGAACACGACGGAAGAACAAAAACTCTACGGCGAAATCGATACTAGCCGCAAAGCCTACCTCGCCGCTGGCGCCAACATTCTGACACTGCGCGCCGAGGGAAAATTATTTCAGGCCAGAAATGCCTTTGAAGGCAGCTACCTTCCCAGTGCTGCAGCCTATCAGAACGCGATCACCAAACTATTGCTGCTGCAACGCCAGCACATTGACAGAGTCGCCAGCGACATTGATGCCACCTATCACTCCAGTCGCATCATCTTGCTGAGCTTGAGTGCACTAGCGCTTCTTTGCGGATTGGCAGCAGCCGCTGTTCTGAGCCGCAGCCTGCTGCGCCAGCTTGGCGGTGAGCCGTCCTATGCCGTACGTGTGGCCGACCGCATTGCTGCAGGCGACCTGACCGAAGCCATTCGACTGGACAGCCACGACCACCATAGCCTGATGCATGCAATGGAGAAGATGCAGGTCAATCTGGCGCGTTCTGTCGACCATATCAAGCAATCGGCACAGACTATCGATAGCGCATCTCGGGAAATCGCCGCCGGCAATCTGAATTTATCCGAACGCACCGAACATCAGGCGGGCTCTCTGCAGGAAACGGCGTCAGTCATGCAGCAGCTCACCGCGACCGTCAAGAAAAATGCTGAAAGTGCACAACATGCCAATCAGTTGGCGCGCAGCACGTCTGAAATTGCCGTCGCCGGCGGCAATACAGTCAATAAAATGGTCGACACCATGACCACCATCAATGCTTCATCGGAAAAAATCGTCGACATTATCGGCGTCATCGATGGCATTGCCTTTCAGACCAACATTCTGGCGCTCAATGCCGCCGTCGAAGCAGCCCGCGCTGGAGAACAAGGACGCGGCTTTGCGGTAGTGGCCAGCGAGGTACGCGCACTGGCGCAGCGTTCGGCGAGCGCGGCCAAGGAAATCAAGGGGCTCATCGACGACTCGGTGGGCAAGATTGCCTCCGGCAGGACGTTAGTGACACAGGCTGGCACCACGATAGGCAAGGTGGTGGAGAGCATCAAAACGCTCAGCGACTTTGTGGCAGACATCAACCATGCCAACCAGGAACAAAGTGCCGGCATCGAACTAGTCAATCAAACCATCATGCAAATGGATGACGTCACACAACACAATGCCGCTCTGGTGGAGCAGGCCGCAGCATCGGCTCAATCCTTGCAGGATCAGGCTTCGGTGCTCCTTAACGTGGTCAATACTTTCACACTGTCGGTCGCGCATGAGACCGAGCTGCGGCCTGCTCACACATCACAACGGATTCTGATCGACCCAGTCAGCAGAGAAGTCGAGGATGTAGGCCAACGCCTCGTCTTCGCTGGCAAACTCAGTGCTCGGTAATGTACGCACGTAGCGCTCACCGCCACTGCCGTCATAACTGGCAGTGATGGTGAAGCAAGCGGCAAACTGGCCATTGTCTTGCTGGGCGACCTGCGGCAAGATGGTATAGCCTTTATAAGGAAATTTCTGTGGTTGATTCATGAATCCATCCCTCTTTGTGCAGCCTCAAATGCGCCTGCAGAATAAAAAATGGCCCTCCTTGCGTTGGGCCCTATTGCCTTCAATCTGGTACCAAAAACAGCAATCCGCGTGATTATCGCTCGGCGCATCAACGAAAATTTCTAGTCTTTGCTCATTATAAGTCAATGGCCTACGAAGGACGCCGTTGATCGATCGCCGCGACAGCTTAAGCCTATTGTTGCGAAGTCTTGCTTTCTGATTCGTCGAGCAAGACAAGCGCGGCTTCAATCACCTGCGCTACTGCCTGCCGGACTGGCTCAAGAACACCAACGAAAACGGCATCCCTAGCCTGCTTCAGATCTTGCTCCAGCAAAGCAATATCGGCGGCAAGCTGTTCGGCCCCCACGGAAGCGGCGACACCGCCCATGACATGGAGCAAATGCAAGGCCGCTGCGTTGTCGCCGGCCTTGACGGCACTGTCCAGGTCGGGGACAAAGGCTGGTAACGCGCCGATGAAGCCGCGCAAGGCGCGCTCATACATGTGAGTATTGCCCCCCATGTGCAAGGTCGCGGCCTGGCTGTTGAGCGTTTGCATGCTGACCAAGGTGCTGGCGCTCGCGACAGGCACTGCTTCGGTGCTGGTGTGACGTAGAATCACGGTGATCAATTGTGACAAGTCAAACGGTTTGCCGACATGATCATTCATGCCTGCGGCAAACGCGGCCTCCCGATCCGAGGGCATGACATTGGCAGTGACTGCGATCACGGGCAGTTCGTCACTGCCTTTGTGCCGGCGTATTGTGCGCGTGGCGGTATAACCATCCATGTCAGGCATCTGTATGTCCATCAAAACGACGTCAAATGGCGGCGTTGCATTGACCACTGCATCAATACCATCTTGCCCGCAACCGGCCACGACTACGCGAGCCCCCTCGCAACTCAATAATTCGCGCGCGACTTGCTGATTCATCAGATTGTCTTCAACCAGCAAAATTCTTAATCCCTTCAAACGCTGCGGTCCGATGGTTGCAGCCTGAGTATTGAGCGGCTTTTCCAAGCTGCGCTTGGCACGGCTATCGGCGACGGCATCAAATAACATTGATGCAGTGGCAGGCTTGATCAGAAAACCGTCGAGCAGCGTCGGCATCTGACGCTCCTTCTGCGCCAGCAGTTCGCGACTGCCGGCTGTGACCATGACAATGAGGGAAGACTGCTCGAGTTGCTGCATTTGGCGAATGCGCTCGCTGGTCTCCCAACCATCGAGCTCAGGCATGCGCCAATCGATGAAGATCACATCATAGGGATGTGCGCCCGAGCGCTGCGCAACATATTCGAGTGCAGTCTGGCCGCTATCAGCCACATCCACATGCCAGCCAAAATGGCGCAGCATATTGGCAAGAATGTCGCGGGCGCTGGCATTGTCATCAACCACCAGACAATGCAGATTGCGCATATCGACCAGTTCGTTCCTCACTACAGGCAGGCCTGGATTGGCAGCAGGCTGGCAACGCATCGTGAAATAAAAGGTGCTGCCCTGCCCCAGACGACTGTTGACCTGCAAACTGCCGCCCATCAAACCGACCAGCCGCTGGCTGATTGCCAAACCTAAACCTGTGCCGCCGTAGCGTCGCGCAGTAGAGGCTTCGGCCTGAGAGAATCCGGCGAAGATGTTGCTGCATTGCTCGGCAGTCAGGCCAATGCCCGTATCGCGTATGGCAAAGACGAGCGCCAGGCCATCCTCGTCCTGCGCACTCAGCTTGACCGTCAAGACAACCTCACCCTGCTCGGTAAATTTGATCGCATTGCCAGCCAGATTGATGAGTACTTGCTGCAGGCGCAGCGCGTCACCTTCGATCCAGCCCGGGATTTGCGCATCAATTTCGAACAAGACTTCGACAGGTTTATTACCCACACTGGTCGATAAAATGACGGCGATATCACGCAATAGTTTATCGAGGCTGAAGGGATGAGGATCAAGCGTGAGCTTACCGGCCTCGACGCGTGAAAAATCCAGAATGTCGTTAAGGATGCCCAGCAACGCGCGCGCAGCCGATTCCGCCTTGCCGGCATAGTCGGCCTGACGCTGGCTCAGATCGGTTTGCTGCATGAGTTGCAACATACCCAAAATCGCATTCATCGGCGTGCGGATTTCATGACTCATGTTGGCAAGAAATTCCGATTTGGCCCGATTAGCGGCATCGGCCTGTTCTTTGGCATGACGCAAGCTCGACTGCAATAGCACCTGATCGGTGACATCCAGGTTGATGCCCGTCACACGCCAGGCCCGACCGGCGCTGTTATGTTCGACAAAGGCGCCGGCCTGGATATGACGCACTTCGCCGTTGCGCCGCACGATGCGAAATATCGGATCGAAGACGCCACTGCCTGCGACCGTCGCGTTCAAGCATGCAAGGGTTGCCTCAATGTCCTCCGGATGAATGCGGCTGCGCCAATGCTCAAAGTTGAGCCCCCCTTGCTTGAGTTCGGCAGGTTGATCATAGAATTCAAACATGCGTTCATTCCATTGCAGCCCGTTGTCACCCAATGTCCAGATCCAGACTCCCATTTTTGCCACTTCGGCGGCCAGCAGCAGCCGATCCCGCGCGACCTCCAGCGCGTGGGCCGCATTATGCCGCTCGGTCACATCCTGTATGGCCCCGACCAGGCGCACCGTGCGCCCTTGACCATCACGCTCAACCTCACCGACCACGTGTACCCAGAGCTGGCGACCGCCAGCCGACGTAAAGGGAAGCTCCAAATCCCAGGGAGCGGAGGTTTTGATTGCCTCATTGAGCACAATCTGCAGACGTTCTTGCGCCTCTGGCGGATAAAACTGCAAGGCCAACTCAACCGTCGGCTGGTACTCCTCGGGCATTTCGTGTAATCGATAGGTTTGCGGTGACCAACTGACCTTGCCGCTGGCCAACGCGACCGACCAAGCGCCAACGCCAGCGATTTGCCCGGTGCGCTCCAGATCCTTGGAACGCTCCGCCAAGGCATCATTAAGCTGCTTGCGGCTGATTTGAGTCTGTTTCAGTTCGCTCAAATCGACCGCCATACACAAAAAACCGATCAATACACCATCGTCGGTCGTCAGTGACGTCGCCGACAACAGCACCGGCAGGCGCCCGCCATCTTTGCGCACATAGGTCCACTCGTGTTCATTGGCCTGCTTGCGCAGTGATTTGACAACAATGACGTCGAATCCGACGGGTACCATCACACTCAGTTCCGCCGAAAATTCAATTGCCCCTGCGGCCAGCTCATCGGCATCATGCAATATCTCGGGCGTGCACTTACCGATCATTTCCGCTGCGCTATAACCCAACAGACGTTCAGCGGCAGGGTTGAACACGGTAATCAAGCCCTCCGGGTCGGTGGCGATAATGGCATAACCGGCGTTATTCAGAATGGCTTGCTGCAACGCTACGACACGCTGCAGTTCCTTGGTCCGCTGCGCCACCTGCAGTTCTAGTGTACGGTTCAAGTCACGTATTTGTGTTTCGATGGCGTTTTGTTCTGTGATGTCTCGTACCGTTTTGGCGGCGCCGACGATGCACCCGTCGTCATCCCGGATCGGCGACACGATCACCGATACAGGAAAATAACTGCCATCCTTGCGCTGGCGTTCAGTGTTGTAGCTGGAGAAGGCTTGCCCGGCAGCGACGTGTGCCAGGATATCGCGCTCTTCATAGGCACTCTCGGCCGGCACGATCAAATCAACCAAGCGTCTGCCCAGCACCTGTGCTTCGCTATAGCCAAACATTTCCTGTGCACCATGGTTCCAGGAGCTGACAGTACCTTGTAAATCCATACCGATAATTGCATCCTGCGAGCTTTCGACAATGGCCGCCAGATGAGCGCGTGCACTGAACAATTGGCGATTGCGCTCCCATCCGAGGCCCCAAGCCAGGGATAATGCGGCCAGCAGCAAGCTCAGCGCCCCCCCGCCCAGGGTGACAGCGGCGACACTGAACTGCGGCACCGCCCCCAATAATGGCGCGTACGCAGTCAGCGTGATGCGCCATGTGCGCCCGAATACAGAACTGACGGTCGCAACCGGCGATGTCAGCGGGATGGAATCAGGCACTTTCGACTGAAAGAAGGTCACCGCTTGGGTCGCGTCGGTAATGTCTTCGAAGGTCAAGCCAAATGCATTTTCCGACAGCGTAATACTACTCAGCACGTCCGGCATGCTAAGCGCGGCGAAACTCCAGCCGAACGCAGCAGCCTTGCGCTCGGCTGGGCTTGCGGGGGTGACACCGTTGCGATAGGCCGGCATGAGCAGGAGGAAAGACTGCGGCGACGATGCAGTCTGCTGCACCAGCATGATGGGACCGGACAAACGAATTTCCCCCGTCAACAAAGCCTCTTCAGCTGCACGCTGCCGATTAGCTTCGGATGCGATGTCGAACCCAATGGCGGCGCGATTTTTATCGATCGGATCAAGATACTGGATCACATCACGCTCGCCATCATGGGCTTGGATCTGGCGGATGGAAAAGTCGGGCATGCCGTCGTGTCTCATCGCCGCGACGAATGCGGCTTCCTCGGACTGCGGTACGCGACGCACGAATCCCATGCCAAGGGCCCCAGGAAATTCTGCACGGAGATCACGGCTGACGCTGTAGCGATGAAAGCGTTCCCGCGTCATGTCCCGTTCGCCCATTGTCAGTACAGCTCCACGCACACCACGCAGACCGTACTGAAAATGCTCGATGCGCGCGACAACCTCGGCGGCAATACGCTGTGCCGACACCTGCACAGCTTGCTCAAGTTCGGCCTGATTGTGCGAGATCACCATGCTGACAGCCGTCGCCGTCAGCGCGATACCAACGAGCAACACGCTGGCAAACCAGCGCAAGGGTAGCGACTTCATATGGATGGCAGGCATGCGCATATCCTGAGGCTATTGTCGAAAGTCACCAAGGTCGGACTGACAATATACCCGGCGCCGGCGCTGAGCGTCCAGCCAGCGGCATTTAATCAGGCGCTCAAACGACAAAAGGGCCCATCTTTCGATGGACCCTTTATATCTGGTGCGGCTGGCAGGAATCGAACCCACGACCCCTTGGTTCGTAGCCAAGTACTCTATCCAGCTGAGCTACAGCCGCGAAGAGGCCGAATTATATAGGAGTTTCAAAATACTGCAAACTTTTTTTGCGCGCACCTCTCACCAGGCCCTGTAACGGCTCTTCGCCACCAGCACCGCGCGCTCCTATTGGGCAATTTCAGCTGCCAGCAACTGCTGAAATTGCTGCAATTCATGTGCATTCATATCGGAGATGGCGGCATAGGCCATGCCCCCATCGGACCAGCGCAACAGCTGAAAACCATGGATTGACTTGATTTTGTCACTGCTGTGACCTGCTGAGTCATCCGGCCAGACAAAGACATTGATCAGATGTTTGCCGTGACGATAAGCCAGACCAGCGGCGCTGTGCTGATCAAAGTAATCTAACCGCCCGCCGACCAAGGGGAACCCTTGCGTGGCCAGATCAACCACTGCCGGAGAAAAATCCAGCTTGCCGCTGAACCATGGTTTGACCGTATGCTGATCCGTGGAGACGACATCGGCCAGATGATCGACTTGCAGAGAGCGAAAATGGGTCGCAACGATTTCCTGATCCTCTCGATCAGTCTCCGACGGCATCTGCAGATACAGTGAAAAAACGACCGCAAACGCCAACGACGCCATGCTGGCGAAACCAAAATTGATACGCCCCCATGGCCAAGCCTGCAATTGCGCCAACAAGCGCCTTATCTGGTGCGGTTGTGCCTGTTCGATCTCATTGACTACGCGCAATCGCAACGCGGCTGGTGCGGTATGACGACTGGCATGGGAGCGCACCGTGGCGCGCACTCGTAGCAAATCTGCATGCATGCTTTGGCAAGATGCGCATGAGAGGAAATGTTTCTGCTGCGCGCCGACAGCAGCGGCATCGAGCTCGCCATCGATTGCCGCCTGCATGGCTTGTTGAGATTCTTCACAGTTCATTTCCGCCTCCAATCCCATATCGTTGCAGATAGTCACCCAACAATTTCCGGCCTCGTGCCAGACGCGACATGACGGTGCCTATCGGCACTTCAACCACCTCAGCAATTTCCTTGTACGACAAATCCTCAATATCCTTGAGCACCACCACTTCACGGAAAATACGCGGCAGTTTTTCCAGCCCCTCATTGATGAGGCGCTGGGTATCCCGACCAGCGGCAATGCTTTCCGGGTGACTGCCTGGCGCGAAGCCGGAATCTCCACCCGCTTCTGTCATACCGCTATGCAACGCCTCATCAAAATCAACATGCTCATGCTCATGGCGACGCTCACGCAGCGAGGTATAAAAAGTGCGCCGCACGATCGTCAGTATCCAGGCGCGCGGATTGTCGCCTCGAAAATGATCGAAAAACCGAAACGCCCGTACATAGGCCGCCTGCACCACATCTTCGGCTGCATAGTCGTCCCGCGTGAGCCAGCGAGCCAGGCTGTATGCCGCATCCAGATGGGGCAAGGCCAATTGCTCGAAACGGCGATTTTTATTGTCTTGGTTCAAATAAGCACCCATAGCTGTTTCAGTACTTCCTTAACAGACTCGGCTTAGCGGCCGTTTATTCCCGCTATTTTTCAAATAAAACGCAATTTCTCCGGGAATATTTCTACCTCGTATTGGGTTATGCAAGGTGTAGTCACCCATGCATCACGCAGAAAGCTTAATCCAATGAAACGCATTCTCCTCCCGGCCTGCATCAGCACCCTCCAACTGATTGCGCTAGCCAGCGCCAGCGCAGCACCGCCAGATGTGCGCGGGCAAATCCTTTATCAACACCTGTGTGTGAGCTGTCACTCGATGGAGTATAACGGCGTCGGCCCGGCCCATCAGGGGGTATTCAATCGCCAGGCCGGCAGCGCTCCCAATTACGAGTATTCCGCTGCGCTCAAGGCATCCAAAGTGATCTGGAACGAAAAGACACTGGATAGATGGCTAAGCAACCCGGAGAAATTCATTCCCGGTCAAAAAATGGGCTTTCTGGTCGCGTCACCACAAGATCGCGCCGACTTGATCGCTTATCTGAAGCACGCGGCATCCAGCAAATAACGATGGCATTCACCATTTACTCAAGGAGCACAACATGATCGATCGCAGAAATTTCTTGAAACTCAGCGCCGCAGGCGGTGGCGCCGTGTTTATGTCCGGCCTGTACCGGAACGCCATGGCGGCCGATGCCGCGACGGTTGAAGATTTCTATTTCGTGCAACTATCAGATTCGCATTGGGGCTTTAGCGGCCCGCCTAATCCTGATGCCGCCAATACATTGAAGAAAGCGGTCGCCGCCGTCAATGCACTGCCCATTGCACCCGAATTCATTGTGTTTACGGGCGACCTCACCCATACCACCGACGACCCCAAGGAACGCCGTGAGCGCATGGCGCAGTTTCGCGACATCGTTGCCGCGCTCAAGGTCAAACCGGTGTATTTCATGCCCGGTGAACACGATGCATCGCTGGACCGTGGTGCGGCATACAAAGAGTATTTCGGCAAAACACACTATACGTTTGAGCATAAGGGAGTTCATTTTCTGGTGCTCGACAATGTCTCTGACCCTGGCGCCAAAGTCGGCGAGGAACAATTGTCCTGGCTCAAAAGCGAACTGGCTACCCTCAAACAGGATGCACGCATCGTCGTCTTCACTCATCGCCCCTTATTCGATCTGGTGCCGAAATGGGATTGGGCCACCCGCGATGGCGACCAGGTCATTGCCTTGCTGATGCCTTACACCAATGTCACCGTGTTTTACGGACATATTCATCAGGAACACCATCACAGCACCGGTCACATTGACCATCACGCCGCCCAGTCGCTGATTTTCCCGCTGCCAGCACCCGGCTCGCAGGACAAGCGCACACCATTGCCATGGGATGCTGCGGCGCCAGGCAAGGGCCTTGGCTTTCGCGAAGTGCAGGCAGATGCCGGGCAAGCACACTACCAGTTGCAGGAATTTCCGGTGCCACAAGGACAATCATGAGCGCCGCCAGAAGACATTTTCTGCTCAGCGCCGGTGCCATGTTGTGCGGCACCAGCCTGATTGCCGCTGCAGCGGGAAAAAAGAAGGCTGCAGCCAAAGCCCGCATCATCCGTATCGAAGCGAAGAAATTCGTCTACACACCAAATGAAATCACGATTCGGCAAGGTGAGTCTGTCATTCTGGAGCTCACGGCACTGGATTTCGTGCATGGCTTCAATATTCCCGATTTGCATATACGGAGCGATATCGTGCCAGGAAAAGTGACACGGTTGCCACTGCACTTCCCGGATGCTGGACAGGTAAGTTTTCTCTGTGATAATTTTTGCGGCAGCGGGCATGAAGAGATGGGAGGAAATTTCACCGTCACGGCCTGACTTTACGAAAAATTACTCCGGGCCGACGCTGAATCGGCGCCGCTATTGCAAGCATCAGTGGGGCTTAGGATATAGTCTGGTTATGTCCGCCCTACTCTTTTCCCGTATCCGATTCTTGCACACGATATGCGCGCTGATGTTAGTCGGCCTTCTATGGCTGTCGCCCACCACATCGACGGCGGCGGACTCAACCACAGCCACTGAAAACAAGAGTATCGACATCCAGGTTCAGCACGTCGTCGTCGATGGCAATGATGTCTTTAAAGTACAGGCGACCATGATTGTTGCTGCCACGCCCGAGAATAGCTGGCAAGTCATGACCGACTACGACCATCTGGCGAGCTTCGTTCCAGGCTTTACCTCATCCCATCTGATCTCGCGCGAAGGTAACGAAGGCATACTGGCACAAGAAGGTTACGTGCAGTTTCTGTTCATCAAACAAGCCGTTAACCTGCTGCTGAGCGTACACGAACAAGCCTATGACAAAGTAGATCTGAATCTGTTGCTGGGCAATATGCACAAATATGAAGCGCATTGGCAATTGATACCGACAGACCAAACACATACCAAGATCCTGTATAACGCAACGCTCTCCCCGGCCTTCTTTGTACCGCCGCTGATCGGCGTGCCCTTGATGAAGGGCGACCTGCACAGGATGCTCAATGCCGTCGCCGTCAGGATCGAGCAGGGCCATTCGCTGCAAGGCCAGATAGAACGAGAACCATGACACTGGAGCCTATATGCAATATAGAAAATTTGTAAGCATTGCCCGCATTGCGATGGCGGCAATGGTCTTGAGTAGTTGTACTACCATGGCACCCGTTGCACCAGTTACCTCAGTGACGCCAAGCGCGCAGTCACAGGCGTCGATGGCCGCAACTTACGCCAACCTTGCCCTGAGCGGCGGCAAGCTATTCCCGCTTGACCCCGTTACTTCCCAGGTACGCATTTATGCCTTTCGTGCCGGTGCGGCAGCCAAGCTCGGGCACAACCACGTGCTTTCGGCACCGCGCTTTACAGGCTTCTTTTATTTACCGACAAGTGGCAGTACGGATGCACGTTTCGATCTCGAATTCAGGCTCGACGAACTGGAGATCGACAAGCCCGAATATCGCGCCAGTCTGGGCACCGCATTCGCCACGACAATCTCGCCTGGCATGATCGCCAGTACCCGTGAGCACATGCTGGGGGAAGGCAATTTCCAGGCCGAGCAATATCCTCTGGTGCGTATCCACGCAGTGCAAATCATTGGTGAATCGCCCAAGTTCGCTGCCAAGGTACGCATCGAGATGCACGGGCAGGCACACGAGATGTGGGTGCCATTGACCGTGGAAGGATTGCCGGATCACCTGGCAGCAAGCGGATCGCTGGTGCTGCGACAGAGTGACTTCGGCGTCAAACCTTACTCCGCACTCGGTGGAATACTGGCGATCCAGGACGAAGTGGTCATTGACTTCAAGCTATTAGGCCAATAACAAAAGGCCGCTTGCGGTGTTTTGTCAGGCATTCCAACTATGCGATGGCGCGCAGACAACAGATTATTCATCGTGATCTGGTCATCTGGAGTAATAGGCGGAGCGAAAAAGATATATTTCTTGACCGGAAAAGAAAAAAGGGCCCATCTTGCGATGGACCCCTTATATCTGGTGCGGCTGGCAGGAATCGAACCCACGACCCCTTGGTTCGTAGCCAAGTACTCTATCCAGCTGAGCTACAGCCGCGAAAAACAAAATTATAGCACCACTTTTAGTTAAAATGGAAGAGTCCAAAGTAAAAATTTATCCCGCACTGACAACGTTAATTTTTTGACCATGCCCTCCGCCAGGGTTCTTGTTGTGCCGCGACCAACTACTTTATGATACTTACTTGTCCCCGATTGAACCGATTGAAACACCCATGAGTGACCGCTCCGCCGTTGACGCTCTGCTCTTTGCGGACCGCATCAAGGAAGAAGAACGCCAGCGCATTGCCCGAGACCTGCATGATGAACTCGGCAGTCAGCTCACGGCCATCAAGATGGCGCTGGCACAATTACGCCTGCAACTGCCGTTGGCACACGGCAATCAGGATGGCCTGGCGGCGCAAACCGATTACGCCGACCAACTCACCGACGGCGCCATCGATGCCATGCACAACATCATCGATGACCTTTACCCGGCGGTGCTGGATCTGGGCTTACCGACGGCGCTGGATTGGCTGGTCAATCAGTTTTCCCGGCAAACGGGCGTGCCACATCGATTGCTCGATGATCAAGACTGGCCAGCGCTTGATGTCTTCAGCACAGTCAGCCTGTATCGCATTGCTCGTGAAGCCTTGCACAACGCCGCACGTCATGCCAGAGCCAAGCAGGTGACTATCGCGCTTTACTCTGAACACGCACAATTGCGCATGGAAATCAGCGATGACGGCATCGGCCTGCAACACGAACTGATCCGCAGCACGCAAGCCTCCGGCATTCGTGGCATGCAGGAGCGAGCGGTTGCCATGGGTGCCACGCTACACTTGCTGGCAGCCGAAAAAAATGGTCTCAGGATACAAGTGACAATGCCTCTTACGGTCTTATCCGATGCCAAATTAATCGAATAACACCTTATCACTCGCAGGAAAATCCGCATCTATGACAAAAAAAAGCAGTGCTACCATCAAGCTTGCCATCGCTGACGATCATGCCATCGTACGCGAGGGCCTCAAGCAGATATGTGCCAGCACCAAGGATATTATCGTCACCGGCAACGCCGATAGCGGCATTGAAGCTATCCGACTTTGCCGACTCGACAACTTCGATGTGCTCTTGCTCGATATCGGACTGCCTGACCGTAGCGGTGTTGAGGTGCTCAAGCAAATCAAACGTGAAATGCCGCAACTTGCGGTATTGGTGCTATCGATCCACCGCGAAGATCAATACGCGATTCGCTGCCTCAAAGCAGGCGCAGCAGGTTTCCTCAACAAACAGGCGATACCGGCAGAATTGATCAATGCCATCCGCCAGGTCGCCAGCGGCCGCAAGTACATCAGCCCTTCCCTGGCGCAGGAACTGGCGAACCAGATCGGTATCGATCATGAATCGCCCTTGCATGCGTCCCTGTCCGACCGCGAATACCAGACCATGGTCTTGATCGCCTCAGGCAAGACGGTCAGTGATATTGCCGCCGACTTATTGCTCTCAGTCAAAACCATCAGCATGTATCGCTCACGTGTGCTGAGCAAGATGAAATTGCGCCACAACGCCGAGCTGACGCACTATGCACTCAAAAACAACTTGGTCGAATAAATTGCCTGCAAAAGCCCTCTCAGGGTGCACCGGCAGACGGTAGAATGCGTGATGGCGAGATACTAGGTCGCCGGAGCAGGACCAGTTAGCATCCGTTCAATCAATAAAAATCTGCATATCAGGCATGTCAAAAAAGCCAGTTCAAAGCCCCGTCGATATCGCGCGCGAAGTATTCCAGCAACTTGCTACGCGGCGTGTCGCCCCTACTCCTGAAGCCTACCGTACTGCTTACGAAGAAATTTCCGGCAACAAAAGCGCGATCAAGCCCGAAGCGGTACTGACAGCTTTTTCCATGCATCTGAGCCAGCAGTTCGGCGAACTTGGAAAACTGGGCCTGCGCTTGTCCAAAGCCGTGGAGAGCAACAACTGGCAAGAGTATGGCGACGAACTCGACAATTTTGTCGAAGAATTCATCCCGGCACGCTCTCAGGTAGCACCCGGCGAACTCAATCCCATCGATCTGGAGCGGCAATTCATCCATGACAGCAAAAAAGAAAAAATGCTGCGTGAAGTCTTGTCGCGTGTACTGATATTCAATTTGGGCTCCTTACTGGAAGAAGCGCCGGAACTGGCCAATGAAGCCAAAGGCATCGGCAACGATTTGAAAGAAGCCTTCTCGGAACAGGTCATGACGGAAGTCGTCGGCCGTATCAAGCAGATGAGTTTCCAGATCGAACTGAAAAGCGAAGATATTGCGCAGCAACAAAAACTGCTGATGCGCCTGTTCCAGTTGCTATTGGAAAACATCCATGGCTTGCTGGAAAAAGGCTCCTGGTTAAGCACCCAGATAACAGCGGTACAGGATCTGATTTCCGGTCCGATCAGCAGGACCTCGCTGGCCGACGCCACCAAGGCGCTCAAGGAAGTGATCTATAAGCAAGGCCTGCTCAAAAACACCCTGAGCGAAGAAAAGGTGATCGCCCAAAATCTGATGCTGACTTTTGTCGACCGACTCAGTGCCATGGTGTCTACTACCGATAACTACCACAAGACCATCACTGATTTTTCGCAACAAATCGGCCAGGCATCCGACATCAGCGACCTCAATTCGGTGCTCAACGGCATCATGAACGCAACCAAGCAAGCACAAGAACAAGCACTACGTTCACGCGATGAAATGATCAATGCTCGCCAGGAAATGCAAAAGGCAGAAGCACGCATACAAATGCTGGAGTCGCAACTGGTACATATGGGCGAACTGGTGCGTGAAGATCAGTTGACCGGCAGCCTTAACCGGCGCGGCATGGATGAGTCGCTGGAACGCGAGATTCTCAACGCCGACCGACTCAGCACCCCATTATGCGTGGCCTTGCTCGACCTGGATGATTTCAAACGCATCAACGATACCCATGGCCATGCCACCGGCGACGAAGTGCTGGTGCATCTGGTGAGCGTAGTCAAGGATACCTTGCGCAAGCTGGATGTGATTGCCCGCTTCGGCGGCGAAGAATTTCTGGTACTGCTGCCGGAAACGAGTCCGGCCGAGGCCATGCAGATCATCACCCGGGTACAGCGTGAACTGACCAAGCGCATCTTCATGCACGACAGCCAACGTCTGCTCATTACCTTCAGCGCCGGCGTGGCCTATCGCGCTCCCGGCGAAAACCAGAGCGACCTGGTCAAACGCGCCGACGTAGCGCTCTACAAAGCCAAGCATGCCGGCAAGAACCGTGTGGTTATGGCGGAATAAAGCTGTTTTCGGCGGCAACTCAAGACTTGCGCCAGGCACGCCAGCCGACCACGGCCAGAAGTACGAAAAGACCATATAAGACGGCCGTCAGATGCAGACCTTTGTAGATATACAGGCCGACATACAGCAGGTCCACGGCAATCCAGACCAGCCAGTTTTCAATTTTTTTGCGTGACAGCAGAAATTGACCGACCAGACTGCCTGCGGTAAGAAAACCGTCCATCTGCGGCACATCGGTGTCGGTAAAGCGTTGCAAAAATACCGACAACAGCGCGAATCCAGCCAGCCAGGATGCTGCCGACCACAAGCCGACTGTCAACGACAGGCGCGACACCTGCAGCGGCCGCTGCGCAACTCCGCCGCGCAGCCATTGGTACCAGCCCCACACCGACACGACGACAAATACACACTGCAGACCGGCATCGCCATACAAACGTGCGTCGGCGAAAACCACACCGTAGAGGGCGGAAGACAAAATCGAAAATAGCCAGCCCCAATGGTTTTGGCGGATATTGAGTGCGACGGTGAGCACCGACAGCAAGAAGGAAATGAGCTCCAGCGGCGTCGTCACGAAACCGCCGATCAGCGAAAAACTGTCGTTGATCGACACTAGTGTGAAGAGGAAGAGGAAGAGGACGATGTCGGCACTGGCGCTGCCGAATTGGCTAACGCAGATGAGGTATCGGTCGCTGCAGGAGCTGCGGCAGTAGCATCGCTACGGGGGCCAATACTGGCATCAAGCACCTGGATGAACACCTCATCCTGCTTGATCATACCCAACTCATAGCGAGCGCGTTCTTCGACTGCGCCGGTGCCTTGCTTGAGGTCTTCCACTTCAGACTCCAGCTTGGCATTGCGCGCCTTGAGCTCGGTATTTTTCTTTTGTGCCTGTTGCACTTGCTTGTCCAGATCCCATACGCGCAACCATCCACCTTTTCCAAGCCAAAGAGGATATTGGATCAGCAGCAGCAGCGCTGTCACGCAAAGGATAATCAAGCGCATCGGAAGAATGCCAAGCGATCGTCCGGCGCAACAGCAGCGCCGGACAATTTGCTTACTTCAGATTATAGAAGGCCGAACGACCAGGATAGCTGGCGATGTCGCCGAGGTCTTCCTCGATGCGCAGCAACTGGTTGTACTTGGCCATACGGTCCGAACGCGACATGGAACCGGTCTTGATCTGCAGCGCATTGGTACCCACGGCAATATCGGCAATGGTCGAATCTTCGGTTTCGCCCGAACGGTGCGAAATCACGGCCGTGTAACCGGCACGCTTGGCCATTTCGATGGCGGCGAAGGTTTCGGTCAGCGTACCGATCTGGTTGATCTTGATGAGGATGGAATTGGCGATGTTCTTCTCAATGCCTTCCTTGAGGATCTTGGTGTTGGTCACAAACAGATCGTCACCGACCAATTGCACTTTCTTGCCCAGCGTTTCGGTCAACAGCTTCCAGCCGGCCCAGTCATTTTCCGCCATGCCGTCTTCGATACTGATGATCGGGTACTTGTCACACCAGGAAGCCAACAAACCGGTCTTCTGCGCTGGTGTCAGGATCATGTTTTCACCAGCCAGATGGTAATTGCCATCCTTGTAGTATTCGCTGGCAGCACAGTCCAGGCCCAGGGCGATTTGCGTACCTGGCTCGTAACCGGCTTCTTCGATCGCTTGCAAAATCAGCTGAATGGCCGCTTCATGGCTGGCTACCGACGGTGCAAAACCACCTTCGTCGCCGACCGAGGTAGTCAGGCCTTTGGCGTGCAGGATCTTCTTGAGGGTATGGAATACTTCGGCGCCATAGCGAATCGCTTCGCGAAAGCTCGGAGCACCGACTGGGATGATCATGAATTCTTGCAGATCGAGATTATTGTCAGCGTGCGCACCGCCGTTGATGACGTTCATCATCGGCACGGGCATTTGCATCGCGCCGCTACCGCCGAAATAGCGATACAGCGGCAGACCGGCTTCTTCCGCAGCAGCCTTGGCCACTGCCATCGACACTGCCAGCGTGGCGTTGGCGCCCAGGCGAGCCTTGTTGTCGGTGCCGTCCAGATCGATCAGCGTGCGGTCCAGGAAAGCCTGTTCGTTGGCGTCCAGACCCATGATGGCTTCAGAGATTTCGGTATTGATATTTTCGCAGGCTTGCAACACGCCCTTACCAAAATAACGGCTCTTGTCACCATCACGCAGCTCAATCGCTTCACGCGAGCCGGTCGAGGCGCCGGACGGCACCGCGGCGCGCCCCAGAACACCGGATTCCAGCAGGACATCGCATTCAACAGTAGGATTGCCGCGCGAGTCGATTATTTCGCGGCCGATAATATCAACGATTGCACTCATTCAGATCTCCATCAAGCAAAGTGTTAAGCAAATTTTTTTATAGGTACATGCACTGCAATTGGACCTGCCAGACTTGGCAAGGCACAGGCCGCAGTTGATGCTTCAGGAAAAATCGTTTTCCAGGAAGCCGGACTTCTTGACGATGCTATCCAAAGCCACCATCGTTCGCAGCAACTCTTTCATGCGCGCCAGCGGCACTGCATTGGGGCCGTCTGACTTGGCCTCGGCCGGATTCGGATGGGTTTCCATGAACACGCCGGCAATACCGGCCGCAATGGCAGCACGGGCAAGTACAGGAACAAACTCACGCTGACCACCTGACGAGGTGCCTTGACCGCCCGGTAACTGCACCGAGTGGGTGGCATCGAAGACCACCGGTGCGCCAGTCTCACGCATGATGGCGAGGCTGCGCATGTCTGACACCAGATTATTGTAGCCAAACGAGACACCGCGTTCGCAGGCCATGAAATTATCTTCCGGCAGGCCCGCTTCCTTGGCCGCCGCACGCGCCTTGGCAATCACATTGATCATGTCGTGCGGCGCCAGGAACTGGCCCTTCTTGATATTGACCGGCTTGCCTGACTGTGCGCAAGCACGAATGAAATCGGTTTGACGGCACAGAAAGGCTGGTGTCTGCAACACATCCACCACAGCCGACACCGGTGCGATCTCATCGATTTCATGGATATCGGTCAACACCGGCACGCCGATCTGCTGCTTTACCTTGGCCAGAATTTCCAGGCCTTTGTCCATGCCCAAGCCGCGAAACGAGGTTCCCGAAGAACGGTTGGCCTTGTCGAAAGACGACTTGTAGATGAATGGAATTCCCAGTTCAGTGGTGATTTCCTTGAGCATGCCTGCCGTATCCAGCGCCATCTGTTCCGACTCGATCACACAGGTACCGGCGATCAGAAAGAAGGGTTGATCCAGGCCGATATCAAAACCGCACAGCTTCATGCCTGCCCTTTCGATATAGCGCCATGGTGCGCCAGCGCTGCCTTGATATAGGAAATAAACAGCGGATGGCCGTCACGTGGTGTCGACTTGAACTCCGGGTGGTATTGCACGCCGAAGTACCACGGATGTCCATTGACATCGGCAGCGTCACGCGGCAGCTCCATGATTTCGCACAAGTCTTCGGTCGGCGTACGAGCCGAGACGATCAGGCCAGCCGCTTCGATACGTTCCAGATAAAAATTATTGGCTTCGTAACGATGACGATGGCGCTCGGTTACCTGAGTGCCGTAAATTTCGGCTGCCAGGGTACCCGGCTTGACGTCACAAGTCTGCGCCCCCAGACGCATGGTGCCGCCCAGATCGGAATTGGCATCACGCTTTTCGACCTTGCCATCATGGTTTTGCCATTCATCGATCAGCGCCACGACCGGCTGCTCCGTGTCGGCATCGAATTCGGTCGAGTTGGCTTGCGGCAAACCGGCCTTATTACGTGCATATTCGAGCAAGGCGACCTGCATGCCCAGACAGATGCCCAGATACGGTACCTTGTGCTCGCGTGCAAATCTGGCGGCGGCAATCTTGCCTTCCACGCCACGCTTGCCGAAGCCACCCGGCACCAGAATCGCATCGTACTTGGCCAGACCGGCAGTACCGATGGTTTCAATTTCTTCCGAATCCAGATACTCGATATTGACGCGGCTGCTGGTATGGATACCGGCATGACGCAAGGCTTCAGTGAGCGACTTGTAGGACTCGGTCAGATCGACGTATTTGCCGACCATGCCAATGGTCACTTCATGCGAAGGATGGTCTTGCGCATAGATCAACTTGTCCCACACCGACAGATCAGCCGGTTTCGGCGACAGGCCCAGCTTTTCGCAGATGATGTCGTCGAGCCCCTGGTCATGCAGCATTTGCGGGATCTTGTAGATAGTATCGGCATCCCAGACGGAAATGACGGCATCGACAACCACATTGGAGAACAGCGAAATCTTGTCGCGCTCATCATCGGGAATGCGACGGTCAGCACGGCACAACAAGGCATCCGGGAAAATACCGATTTCGCGCAGCTTTTGCACGCTGTGCTGGGTCGGCTTGGTCTTGAGCTCACCGGCCGAAGCCAGGTAAGGCACCAGCGTCAGATGCACGAAGGCAGCGGCATTACGACCAGCACGCAAGCTCAGCTGACGAGCCGCTTCCAGGAATGGCAGCGATTCGATATCGCCAACGGTGCCGCCGATTTCGACCAACGCCACGTCAAACCCTTCGGCGCCGCGATGGATGAATTCCTGGATTTCGTTGGTGATGTGCGGAATCACTTGCACTGTCTTGCCGAGATACTCACCGCGACGCTCCTTGCGGATCACCGATTCGTAAATCTGGCCGGTAGTGAAATTATTGACCTTCTTCATCTTGGCGGTGATGAAGCGCTCATAATGGCCCAGATCCAGATCGGTCTCGGCACCGTCATCGGTGACAAATACTTCGCCGTGCTGCATGGGACTCATCGTTCCCGGATCTACGTTGATGTAGGGATCGAGTTTCAGAAGGGTGACTTTGAGGCCGCGTGATTCAAGGATCGCGGCCAGAGATGCGGCGGCAATCCCTTTACCTAGGGACGACACGACGCCGCCAGTGACAAATACAAACTTGGTCATTACTAAGAAGTGCCGAACGGCACGTGCGGGAAATTCAAATTATACCCCAATCCGCGCACTTTTGATCCTCCAGTTTTGTCCCGGACTGTGATTTTACGGTGACGACACCGCCGCCGGGCTGGCTTTTTATTGTCCGCGCAGCAAGCTTTGAATCATCTCGTGGGTGGCAGCCGCAGCCGCATGCGGCGACTCCATTGGAAACAGATGGCCACCTGCAATCTGCTGAAAATGGGTGCCCACCAGCTTCTTGGTGGCACTCAAACCGGCCAGCCGACACTCCGCCGAATCGATACCGCCGACAAAGCCGATCGGCACCGGATAAGGACGATGCATCAAGGCGCCTAAATGATGTGGGATAGTGCGATAGACCGCCGTTTCAGCTTCCCGCGTAAAGCGTAGCGTGACACCGCCGGATGCCGCTGGTGCCACGCCGTGTTCGACATAATCACGCAACACACGCTCAGGCCAAGCGGCGAACATCGCCTTGGCGGCGTAATGCTGATAGGCAGCTTCGCGGTCTGGCCAGGCATTGCGACGACGCACTGACGCCCGCGCAGGCGAATGCTTGCTCTCCCAGCGCAACAGTTTGCTCAAAAACAAGAACTGAGCGCGCCAGCCGGCCACTATCGGCGAATCCAGCAACACTACGCAGCGCACCAGATCAGGCCGTTTGCGTGCCGCCAGCAGGCTCAGAATACCGCCCATGGAGTGCCCCACCAGAATGACTGGCGCCTCGTAACGTTGCGCCAGTTCGACGCCCAGCTCCTTGCCTAGCTTGCGCCAGCCGTCATCAACCGGATAGGCGGGATTATGGGCATGCATTGCCAAGGCGCGCACGTCGTAGTGCTGGCGCAACTGATCGAAAAACATGCCATAAGTCCCCGCCGGATAACTATTGGCGTGGGCGAAATGCAAAATCGGGCGAACCTCGGCGCTGGAACTGATACTAGGCATGGAACGAACCTGAAAACGAGTGATGACCGTTATATTATCCATGAGTTGACCTTTGCTGCCTATCATCATGATAGTAAAGCCAACACCTATGTTAATGTCCAGGTATCGGTGCCGTCGATGTGACGAACGGATACAAATTCTTCCACGGTATCGTCAGATCGACCGGGCCGCTTGCCAGAGAAGCACCGCCATATCCCGGAGCGAAAGTAATAACTAGCCCTTGCTCAGTGAAAGACCACGCTGCCGGATCGCTTATCACCTTATTGACACCATCGCGAAGATCCTTTTGGGCGCCTGAATCAAGGTCAGCGAGATTGAACTCGCGCCAGGCTTGAGCAGCCAGCAATGAAGTCCACGGCTTGCCTTGCAAAAACAGATCGGCGGCCGTAAGTGGGCGCAAAGGCGGCCCCATGAAATAGGATAGGTTGCTCACCTCTACGTCAGGAGCACCCGCCCCACATTGTTCGAAATGTGTGAACTTGACATTGATAAACGCCCCCTGGGCGAACACCTTGAAATTGAGCATTTGCTCCGAGAGCGTATCTGAGTCCTTGGCATCGGCAGTCTGGAATTGACCGTAGCACCAGTTCGCTTGCATGGCACCTGACAGTCGGACGATCAAGGCATTCCAGCGCTCGGCGTCCACAGACAACGGCTGATCGATCCGTGGCAGGCCGATATGCTGCTCCAAGGGCTTGCCCGTCTGCCCATTGACTCCGGGAGAGGTGTAGCCGTCTACGCGACTAAACAAGTACGGGCCGATCTGCACTGCCGCAGTTTCCAGGTTATCCATCCTCTCTTCATACTGCCTGCGCAAGCACGCAGTCGCACCTTCCGTCCTCTTGTAATCGAGGCACAAGACTTTGATAAGCTTCAGCCACTGTTGCTGGCCGGAGCGCAGAATGCTTTTACCCTGATCGGAAAGTAAGGATCGCGCACGGTTGTAGCGTTGCGTCATTTCCGCGTCTTCGGCTGACAACTTTGGATCTGCGCAAATCGTTTTTTCCAATGCCGTTTTCGCTATATTGCAGTCGAAGCTCGCGGCTGTTGCGAGCACTGGACACGCAAAGAGTAGAGCGCAAACTAGCAAATAGCGCCTACGAAATAGAGCAATGATTGTCGGCATCAACATGATTTATCGAAAGAAATGTGCTCCAGAGTCAGCTCTACGCTCGCCGTTTTCTAACGCGCGAGGAAGAACCGCCGCAGCGACTATCAGTCTAGGGCGGGCCGCCGATTGTAGCATTCGGGACACTCCGGTAAAGTACAAGTCGATTCCAGACAAGGCTATGCCAGACATGTATTTTCAGAGGGTGATGCAATCTTAATACACGTCCACATTCGACATCATCAGCTCACGTGCAATTGCTTTATGATGATCCGCCTTGATCATTTTTTGACGCCATCAACGGAACAATATACTCGATGAAAAACCACCGTTTCACCCTCAGCGTTTCTTTTGCCGCATTCTTTCTGAGCGCAATATATTTACCCGAGCCTGCGCTGGCAGCTCAAACACGTTGCGGATGGCTTGAGAACGATATGCCCTCCAACCTCAGTCTGTCAGACCGCGAAGGCACCTGGACCATTGCATCGATCGACAAGCAGGCTGACGGCTTCGAGCACATGCCCGACACAGACAAAGGCGACTCATGCGCCTGTCTGTCGGTAGAGAGCGACAAGCCAAGCATGCGTATCACCAAGGTACTTGGCGGCAAGCTTAAACCGGTATCGGCGTGTCAACAGGATAAAAGTCTGAAGTAACAGTGGCCTGCGTTGTGGCATCCGTTGCTACTTGAACGATCAGACAACAGTGCAGGAATGCTTCAGGCTAGCGCCCATACCAGTAACGCGCGTGCGTGTACCGGTATTGCTCTACCTGCAACTCACGCTGATCCAGGCGCAGCGTGATGGCACCGGATTCATCGGTGCGCAGGCGGCGAATGCCCAACGCGGCATAGCGGTCATAGACTTCCGGCTTGGGATGATTGAAGCGATTGAGATAACCGACCTGAAACAAGGCGATCGCAGGCTGCACCGCTTGCAGGAACGGTACCGTCGACGAGGTACCGCTGCCATGATGCGGCGCCAGCAACACGTCGGCGCGTAACGCAGCCGACGTCGCACTGTTGAGCAATTGATCCTCCTGGATCGCCTCGATATCGCCCGGTAACAAGATGGCATGCTTGCCCATCGTGACTTTGAGCACACAGCTGAGCGCATTCGGCTTCCATTTATCGCTGTCATAGAGCGCCTGAGCCGGATACAGCATCTGAAAGTCAGCGCCATCCCAGTGCCATTGCTGATCGGCCAGACAACGCTGATGCAGTGGCGCCGCGCGCACGATGGCGCTGGTCGGCGGCAGCGAAGAATAGACCCGATCCACCACGATCTCACGTAACACCGACAAGGCGCCGCCAGCATGATCGCTATCGCTGTGTGAGACTACCAGCGCATCCAGATGATCAATCCCGCGTGCACGCAGATAAGGCACGATCAAGCGGCTGCCGGCATCGGCATCGCCGCCGTAGGACGGTCCGGTGTCGTAGAGCAGGCGATGCTGCCCCGTCTCCACCAGCAAGGCCATGCCCTGCCCTATATCAAGTGCCGTGATTTGCAATTGTCCCGGTGGCGGCGCTTGTGCGCCATTGAGCAACATGGGCAGCCAGCAGAACCAGCCCAGCCAACGCATCGGCCAGCCGCGTGGTGCCAGCAGCAACAAGGTACCGAGCAAAGCGATGATGAACATCCAGGGTGCAGGCATGGGCACCCGCCACAAGGCCAGCGGCTGGCTACTGAGCCAGGTCAGCCACTGCGCCAGCCAGGACAAGGTTTCGTGCGCCGCCAGCAAGGTCCATTGCGACAGCGGTGCCGGCAAGACACTGCCCAGCAACGCCAAGGGCGCCACCAGCAAGGTCACCATGGGAATGGCCAGCGCATTGGCCAGTGGGCTCACCAGTGAATATTGACCGAACAGCAAGATCGTCAACGGCAGCAAACCCAGCGTCACCACGTATTGTGTATACGCACCGGCACGTATTTTGAGCCAGATGAGCCGCCCGGCAGAAGGCTGGCGATAGCGCGCCACCGGACTCAAGATTTGCTGTTCCATCACGGCATCGCTGCCAACCCGTCCGGCCGAAGCGTACAAAATAATCGCTACGGCACCAAAGGACAGCCAGAACCCCGGCCACAGCAACGCCCACGGATCGAACAGCAACACCACTGCCAGCGCCAGCGGCAAAACATAGGACAACGAGGTGAAACGCCCCGTCCAATAGGTCGCCGCAACCACCATCAACATATAAAGAGTGCGTTGCGCCGGCACCCCGAAACCGGCCAGCAAGGCATAACAGGTCGCCGCCAACAAGCCCGCCAAGAGCGCCGCCTTCGGTGTCGGCAGCAACAAGGGCAATTGCGCGCGCGTAAAGAAGGAGCGCCGCCACAAGAAACGCGTCAATAGCGCAAACAAACCCGCCACCAGCGTAATGTGCAAACCGGATATAGCCACCAGATGGCCGACGCCGGTGCGATTGAAGATGGTCCAGTCTTCGCTGGAAATGGCGCGCTGATCGCCGATGACCAGCGCCACGATGACACCGGCATACGCTTGATTTGGCAAGGCTGCCAGAATCCGGTCGCGCAGCCAGCTACGGCTATAGGCTACAACATGGCCCGGCGTCCAGATGAAGTCAGCCAATCGATGATTTTTGTAGGCCAGTTGCCCGTCCGGGCGCACGCTGCCGGTGGCACGCAGGTTTTGCTCCAGCAGCCAGACTTCATAGTCAAACCCGGATGGATTGGCGTTGCCGTGCGGGCGCTTCAGACGTAGCGTCAATTGCCAGCGCTCGCCCGGCTTGATGGCTGGAACAACGTCATTGCCATTACCGGAAAAACCGCCTTCGGTGTACCACGACAAGGCCAGACGCGACGGCATTACCGGCATCAACTGGCCTTGAGGAGCAATTTTTTCGACCTGAAAATTAAAGCGAATACCGCGTTCATAACGATAAGGCAAACCTTCCACCGTACCGACCACGGTAATATCGCGCCCCTCCCAGGCCTTGGGCAGTTCATCGTCGAGATAATATTGCGCAAGCAGACCGCCCCAGGCAAAGCCGCAGCAAGCACCGGCCAAGACCAGCAAACTGATCCGCAGCAACCTGCGCACACCCAGACCTGCGGTCGCACCGCGCCAGCCCAGCAGGCCTGCTATCAGCAGCAGCACACAGGCCACGGCCAGCAAACCGAGATGCATCTCTGAGGACTGCAGCGCTGCCTGCATTTGCAATAAGGCGATACCTATGACAAAACCAAGAATGGCGCTGCGCATACTTCAACTGACCGCAGTGTCGAGATAGGCCGCCATTCGTGGCAATACGGTGCGAGCATTGTTTGCCGTGTGCTGCGCAACCTGCTCGAGCGGCATTGCACGCAACGCAGCCAGCACCTCTCCGATGCGCGGAATCTGATCCGGTGTATTGCGCGCCGGATGCAACCAGGCCGGTGAAATATCGGGGGCATCGGTTTCCAGCACAATGGATGCCAGTGGCATCTGCGCCGCCAGGCGCCGAATCTGCAAGGAACGCGGAAACGTCATGGCACCGCCAAAACCGAGCTTAAAACCCAACTCAACAAATGCCTCGGCCTGTTGAAAACTACCATTGAAGGCATGCGCAATTCCGCCCGGCGTGGCAATACGCCGTAGATACTTGAGGATGATGTCTTGCGAACGCCGCACATGCAGCAACACCGGCAACGCAAACTCGCGCGCCAGCTTGAGTTGTTCGCTGTAGAAATACTCTTGCTTTTCACGCAGTAGGCCTTGCTGCAGTTCCGGCACAAAAAAATCCAAGCCGATCTCGCCAATAGCAACGAAACGTGAATCACCCAGGGCCTGCTCAATCGCCTGACGCAATATCGCCAGATCGGCGTCGCCAGCTTGCGCCACATACAGCGGGTGAATGCCGAGTGCATAGCAGCAGTTGCTGCGTTGAGCCGCCAGCGCGGCCACCGTGGAAAAATTATCCGCTGCCACCGCTGGCACCACAATCATACCCACCCCCTGCCCTGCCGCCACATCAGCAATGGCAAGGTGTTCGCCGGAAAATTCATGAGCGTCCAGATGGCAGTGCGTATCAATCCACATGGTGATCCTGGTTGTCGGTATCCCTCAAATCAAGGGATACGTGAGGTGTTGGCGCCGCCAATGGCGTTTATCGTCTGATACATTCTCTTGCCTGTCGATAGAGACGGCTCTGATAATAGCATTCTGACAAAAACAAGGTTTTCAATAAAAGAGACATCTTATGTGCTCCAACATTTGGCCGCCGAGTGTGCCACGCCATGTCGCTACCTATGTCGTTACACCGGCCGCAGATACGAAAATTGCCGGATATTTGCACAACAACTGCTTTATCGTATCGATAAAAAAAGTCGCCTCCTGCCTACTGACAGCGTTCATACCCAAGTTCAAAGCAGAGCCAGAAGCAAGCGGCACAGTGACCTTGCTGCGCATCAGTCATGCTCGTCAGTCAACGAGGCATCTATTCGTTGCACAGGAGCTGAACTCGGATCCTCCTGCTGCCCTACCTGAGCTCGCACATCTGCAGCGCCATCCCGACGACAAGCTGATCAGTCGGACCCTCAATGCCATTGTCCGTAGCACCACCACGCCGGTGCGTGGAATGACACTGTCGACTGCAATACTCCCCGCAAGTCAATCCGCCGACTGCAAACCACTATCGGGAGAGGCTGCGCCAGCGCCGCCGCAAACAGCGCCGGGCCTGGCACAGGGACATAGCAGATTGATCGCGAAAGCGGCGGCTGATGAGGTCCGCATGCTACTGTCTGTCCCACACGCTGGCAAGATCGGATGCAGCGCCGACACGTCGCCACTCAAGATACCTGGCCTGCCCGGCACACTGCAACGTCATGTCACCCATCTATTCAAAAAATCATCCCAGCCGGATCAGTCAAGACAACTGCTACAGCGCTTACACGCTGCGCTGCTACCGGGCAAGTTGACTCAGCAGATGCTCTTGCTACAGCATCTGGCCCATGTCAGCGCTGGCGATGCCGGACGTGCCTTGGCCGCGCTGAAGGCTTTACAAAAAATGCATTTTTTGCCGCTTGCCTGGCCCGCCTACAATTTAAGCGCGCGCGAGCAACAACGCCTGCTGCGGCCCTCGTCGAGCCAAGCGCAATTGGATGCGCTCAGCATTGCGGCACAACTTGCATCGACCACGCTTCAATTCGAAACACTACTAAGTGTCATGACGCTGCCGCTCAACGAACAGCAATGCGACAGCGTCAAACGCCTGCTTGAAGCAAGCGCCTATCTTGAGCGCGAGCAAGGGCGGCAAGTCGACCTCTTGCACTACACAATGCCAGCGTGGCAGCACGAAACCGGCACTGCCACGCTGGCGCAAACCGTGTTGCAGATCGAAGTCGCTGCACTACAGCGCAGCGGCGATATCTATGCCGCCTTGTCAGCGGCAGACAAGGCGGCGCTTTTTTCGTGGCGCAACGGCTATCGCAGCGCTGCTGCAGGCAGCGATCTGGCGCAAACGCAAGCGCGTCTGTGCAAGATGCTCACGTACATTGCGCGCGCCAACCACATGCAGGATCTGCGCCGCATCAGCTTCGATCGCAATAAACCCTTCAGTTCTTCGGCGCACGTCATCAATGCCCGCATGCGGATTGCCGCAGCCCGCCTGAATCAAGCCATTGGTCGCAAGAAGTCGCCGCTGGCGACGTTAAGCAGCCTGGGCATCAACAATGCTGCACTCGGGCATCCCGAAAATGACCTCGCGCTGTACTACCAAAGCTGTGTAACGGCATTGGGCTTGCTGCATGCCTGGCTTAATGGCGTGCTCGCCAATACTCCCGAACAGATCTGGCGTGAAGAATTGTTGAAACAACATGCACAACTACCGACTACGGTAGAACACGCCGCCATTCTGGCGCACTGGAGCCGACTGCTAGCGATGCGCACAACGCTTGATCATCGGCTCGACCAGGACGATGTCCATGCCATTGCTGCCCAGATCGCCGCTCATTACCAGGTCGAGCCGGCACAGTCAACCATTGCGATCAAGTTGAGCCACTGGATCGGACACACACTCAAAGTCAGTGAGCTGCGACATTGGGCACAGTTGCACGGCGCCCTGCTCCGGCATCCCGAGCAGGCGCAGGAAACTGAACTAGGACAGGCTCTGCGCCTGGCGCACAATATCAGCACCTCGTCGTGTTTGCCCGAAGATCTCAGCACAGACAGCCTGCATCAATTCATGCGCACCTATCTGCAAGAACACAATGTGGGCAATCCGGTGACGCTCGCCAACGGCAGCGTGATCGGCATAAGCACGGCACCGGTGTCGCTATCGCTGGCGACAATCAGTCAAGCATTGACGCTGATATCGCCGGCAACACTCGCGCCAAGGATCGATGCGCATGTCTCCCGAACACATAACGGGGTGGTCAATTTTGGTTCGACGACGCATGGTTTTGAAATATTTATCGGCACACAAACGCAAACCTCAACCGCGCTCAGCGCTAGCGTAGACATTCGCACCCATCCTTTTTTCAGCTATGTCGGCTGGCAAACGGGAGCTGGCGCGACTGCATCGGCCGGGGCCGACCATATCAAGACGCGCGGCGTCATGGTGCGCGCCCTGCGCTTGGAAAAAACTGACGGCAGCGCCATGGACACAGCACAAGCACGAGCCGAAATAATCGCTTTTAACGATCTGATGTTTGCCATCGCCAAGGGTCAGCATGGCGTCATACAGGGCGATGCGGTGTGGCAAAAAATCGCCGAGCAGTTCTTTACCAGTAAGTCCCTATCGATAGGCTGGCATGATCAGCGCAAATTGACGCCGCACCTCACCGGCACCGCTGGCGGCTATTCCCGTGGCAGCGCCGGCATCGGCATCTCGCATGGCGCCAGCGCCGGCTTCAGTCTGGCGCATACGCTGGACTGGACCCCATTGGGGATATATACGCGCCTGGAAGACAGCGGCGCCAATCGCATGCTGCGCAGCAATTTTTTTTCTCGCGTTCATCACATCAACACGGTTGGCGCTGCCAACGCCAGCTCAGCGATACCGGTTCATACATCCGGCACCGATACGGAGAGTCTAAGTCTGCCGCAATTGTCTCAGGCACAGAATTATCTGGTGCGCGACGACGGCTTTAGCGTCACCTTCCGTACGATTCTCACGCAGGACCGACTGTCTGAACCCTACACTCTGCGCGATCTGGAGCAACGCGATGCCAAGGTGTTTATCCATGCCTTGCAGGAACCAGCATGCTACGCGCAATACCTGCAGGTCTTCAAAGGTCGTTACGGGGCGCAGTATGGCAGGCAAAAACTCGATGAATTCATCACCAAGATCAAGAACTGGGCCGGTCCCGGGCAACGTTATGTCATGCGCTCTAGGATTAGGACCGAGGTGCGCGAGAAGCTCAATGCATGCATCGCATTAACCAATATCATCGGCAAACAAGATGCGCACAGCCCGGCCTTGCAAGAACTCTCGAAGCATATGCAACAACTGCTGCGCGATGACGCATCGTGGGTTCCGATTGAAATCATGGCGATCGAATCACAGACTGCGCGAGACGCCATGGGGCTCAGTTTTGGCCTGCAGCTGGCCGCACAGGATAGCGTTGTTAGCGACCGCGAATTGAGTTTTGTGGGGTTACCGCTGCCACTGGCCAATCACTGGACGCGCCGCCACGCCGACGGCGGGCAGCGCTATGCTATGGCAAGGGCTCAGCTTAAGTAATTGATTACCCTGCTTGCAGCGAATGACCTAACTTGCGTAAAAAATCTTCGCAGCGTTGCAACTGTGCAATCGCGACAAACTCATTGGGCTTGTGCGCATTCTGAATATCACCAGGACCACAGACAATGGTCGGAATGCCGATGTGCTGGAACAAACCAGCCTCGGTTGCATAGGCCACCTTGCGAAGTTCGCGATCGCCCGTGAGCGCACGCACCAATGCCGTGATGGCTTCCTGCTCGGCCGTTTCCAGTGCAGGACTGGTGGCGATGGTGCCGATGTCGATCCTGGCATCCGGATATTCGGCCTGCATCTTGGGCAACAAATGATCGCGCACATAGTGGCTGATCTGCTCTTGAATTTTGTCCGGCGACATGCCCGGCAAATTGCGGAACTCATAGGTAAATTCGCACAGATCCGGAATCGTATTGATGGCGATGCCGCCACGAATCTGGTTAGTGGTCATGGTGCTGAACGGCACGTCATACAGATTGTCGTAAGGTCCGCCTACCTTGTAGGCCTCGGCAAAATCACGAATGGTGCAGATCAGACGCGCCGCATGCTCAATCGCATTGCAGCCCTGCGGCGTCAACGAGGAATGTGCGGCACGGCCATGCACACGGCAACTGAAAGCGTTGATACCCTTGTGCGCGACCACCACTTGCATATTGGTCGGCTCGCCGACCACGCAGCCTTCCGGCCGGATACCGCGCTCCTGAATTTCAGCCAGCATTCCCGGCGCACCGGCGCAGCCGATCTCTTCGTCGTAGGAAAACGCCAGATGCAAGGGCTTGCTGCGCGGCATGCTCAGGAACTCAGGCACCAAGGCCAGCGACGCTGCTATGTAGCCCTTCATGTCGCAAGTACCGCGGCCATACAGCAGGCCGTCGCGTTCAGTCAGCGCAAACGGGTTGCTGTCCCATTGCTGGCCGTCAACCGGGACCACATCCGTGTGTCCCGACAGTACGATGCCGCCCTGCGTGTTGCCGGCTTCGGTGCCTTCGGTGGCCGGCAGCGTGGCGAACAGATTGGCTTTGGTGCGCTCCTTGTTATGTGCAAACCAGGGGGTAATGCCCTGTTGCTGCAAATTGTCGCGCACTAGCGTGATCAATTCCAGATTGGAGTTGCGGCTGGTGGTATCGATCGCCACCAGTTGCTCTAACCATTGACGGGTATTCATATTGGGTTCCATTTCTTTGACTAATATGGTTGCAAACCATTTTCTGACAAACGCAAGATTCTTTTGCAGCGACTCGCCAGCTCGATATCGTGAGTGACGATGACAAAGGCTGTATTGAGTGTTTGCGACAATTCCAGCATCAGTTCAAACGTCTTGTTGGCGGTGGCGCGATCAAGATTACCGGTCGGCTCATCAGCCAGCACACAAGCCGGCCTGGTCACCAACGCACGCGCCAGGGCCACACGCTGACGCTCGCCGCCGGACAGCTCGCCGGGCACATGTCGCACACGGTTACCCAAGCCGACCTGCTCCAGGATCTCACGCGCCTGTTGCTGCGCGACATCACGTTTGACACGACGAATCATCAACGGCATGGCAACATTATCGAGCGCCGAAAACTCCGGCAACAAATGATGAAACTGGTACACAAAACCCAGCGCCGCATTACGCAAATCACCGCGCGCCGTCTCACCCAGACTGGCAAAGTCCTTTCCCTGCAGGCTGACACTACCGGTCGTCGGTGTATCGAGTCCGCCCAACAAATGCAGCAAGGTCGACTTGCCAGAGCCGGAAGCACCCACAATGGCAACCTGCTCGCCCGCCTGCACCTCAATGTCAACGCCATTGAGCACCTGCACGGCATACTTGCCCTGGGAGAATGTTTTACCGAGTGCCTGGCAGGCCAACACCGTGGGCATCTGATTCATGGAATTCATATTACTCATAACGCAAAGCCTCCGCTGGTTTGACACGCGCTGCAGCCCAGCTCGGGTAGAGCGTTGCCAGGAAAGCCAGCACCACCGACAATGCACCGATGGTCCAGACATCCGACCAGACCAGGTCCGATGGCAACTCCGAAATCACATACACACTCTTGGGCAAGAACTGCACATGCAGCAAATGCTCAATGGCCGGCACGATCACATCGATGTTGAGCGCCACCAACACGCCGAAGCCCACTCCCAGTGCAGTACCGATAAGGCCCACCAAAGCGCCCTGAATGACGAAAATCTTCATGATCGAAGCCGGTGAAGCGCCCAGCGTACGCAGGATTGCGATATCGGCCTGCTTCTCGGTCACCGTCATCACCAAGGTGGACACCAGATTGAAGGCCGCCACTGCGATGATCAGCGTCAGGATGATGAACATCATACGTTTCTCGGTTTTGACGGCTGCGAACCAGTTGCTGTTTTGCTGCGACCAGTCGCGCAGATACAGGTTGCCGGTCAGTGTATTGGCTAATTGCGCAGCCACCTGCGGTGCCTGCAGCATGTCCTTGAGACGCAAACGCACGCCCGATGGAGCATCCAGACGGAACATTTTTTCTGCATCGTCCATTTGAATGAAGGCCAGCGAAGAGTCGAACTCATAATGGCCAGCCTCGAAGATGCCGACCACGGTGAACTGTTTTAAGCGCGGCAGCACGCCGGCCGGTGTCACCTGGCCTTGCGGCGCAATCAGCGTAACCTTGTCGCCCACGCCCACGCGCAGACTGCGTGCCAGCTCGCCACCCAAGACGATGTTGAACTCACCAGCCTTGAGATCATTAAAGGAACCCTGCTTGATCTGACCTGCGACGTCCGACACCTTCGGTTCTTCCTGCGGTAGCACGCCACGAATGACCACGCCGCGCACAACGTCGTCGCGCGTCATCATGGCCTGCGCAGCTACATAGGGTGCCGCACCGATGACTTCCTTGTTCTGAAACGCCTGGCGGGCCACCGACTGCCAGTCCTGCATGGCACCGGAGGCGTCGTACACTTCAATGTGCGACAGCACCGATAACATGCGGTCACGCACTTCCTTCTGGAACCCATTCATCACCGACAGCACCACAATCAGCGCCGCCACACCGAGCGCGATGCCGGTCATGGAAATGAGGGAAATAAAGGAAATGAAACTATTGCGGCCGCTGCGCTTGCCGGCCCGCGTGTAACGAATGCCAACCAACCATTCGAAGGGTAAATTTTTAATCAGACTCAAACGTTGACTCTCAGGTAGTAGGAGAATTGCCAGGAACGACGCAAACAATAAATGCAATAAGGCAACAACAAGGCAAGTTCGCAGATCATTGTGCTGCGCGCCAATCCGCCAGTTTGCCACACTCTCTGCGATCTTTCACTGCCAGTACGACGCGGCAGTACCAACAGCCATGCCGCGCGACCGCCATAGGATGAGTCGGACCTTCAATAGTTTCTAACAACTACGCTTGCTTACAATTGCCTGAATGCAGCCGGCCAGCGCCCCGAGTTTGGTCATGATTAGGTTTTCGCCTACAATCGCGGCATGAATCATCTTGACATCCTGCTACCATTCGGACTGCCGCAAACCGAGCTGGCACGCGATCTGCTGCGTCAATGCCAGGCTCCGGCGCTGGCGACCCTGCTCGCACGCGGAAAACGCGCAGATCAATCCCGCGCCTGCGATCCATTCTCTCGTGCCTTGCCTCACGAACATTGGCTCAGTCAGTACTTCAAGCTCAATGCTAGCCAAGCCACCGACAGCGCACAGGATCCCCGCGGTAACAGCCCTCCAGCTGCCATTGCGCTGCTACGTGGCCATGACGAGGCGCTGCGCCAAGGGCATTGGTTCATCTTGCAACCGGCACATACCCATGTCGCACGCGACCATCTGGTGCTCACTGACATCGCGCAACTGGCTCTCGATGAAGCCGATGCGCGCCGCTTGTTTGCATCGGCCCTGCCACTGTTTGCTGAAGTTGGCCGCACACTGATTTATCTGGACGCTAGCACCTGGCTCATGCGCGCCGACGACTGGGCCGGCTTGCAGACCAGCACACCGCAGGCTGCCAGCGGTCGCAATATTGACATCTGGATGCCGACCGGACCAGGCGAACGAGCCTGGCGCAAGCTGCAAAACGAAGTACAGATGCAGTGGTTTGCCGACTCCCTCAATGATGCACGTGAGCTGCGCGGCCAAAAACCGATCAATTCCATATGGCTATGGGGCGGCGGCGATGCGGCAACCACTGTGACGACGACCATTGACAGCGGCACCTTCAACCTGAGCGGTTGGCCGCAAGCGTTGAGCGCCGCCAACCGGCGCGTTGATACTGCCGCCGAACTCCTGGCCGCACCGGGCGAGCGTGCTCTGCTGCTGCTCAACAGCTTGCTCGAACCTGGTCTCAACAGTGAATGGGGGCTCTGGCTAGCACACATGGAAACGTTGGAACGCGACTGGTTCGCGCCGCTACTGCAGGCATTGCGCGAGCAGCAGCTGCGCAGTCTGTCATTGCTGCTGAGCGGCCAGGAGCGGCTGCTTCAGGTCAACGTCACGGCGACGTCGCTGCGCAAATTTTGGCTCAGACCGACACTAGCCAAACTGGCGTAAGGATATCCCCATGATTCAAATCACCACGCGTTCCTATGACCTGCGTGACGCCGACAGACTGATCCACGACGGCATCCATCCGGTACTGGCGCGTGTCTATGCGGCACGCGGCCTGCTTGACCTGAAAGATTTGTCGAGTGAACTCGGGGCGCTGATTGCGCCGTCCGGCCTGCTGCACATCGATGCCGCGGCGATCTATCTGGCCGATGCCATTGCTGCCGGCAAAAAAATGGTCATCGTCGCCGACTATGACTGCGATGGCGCCACCGCCTGTGCAGTCGGCCTGCGCGGCTTGCGCAGTCTGGGTGCGACAGTCGACTACATCGTGCCCAACCGCTTCGAGTACGGGTATGGACTGACACCGGAGATTGTCGAGCTGACTGTCCGTGAAAAGAACCCCGACATCATTGTGACCGTTGACAATGGCATCGCCAGCATTGATGGCGTGGCCGCTGCCGCCGCACGCGGCATCGACGTGGTAGTCACCGATCACCATTTACCAGGCGAGCAGTTGCCCGAGGCACGCGTGATCGTCAATCCCAATCAGCCTGCCTGCGGCTTCCCGAGCAAGAATCTGGCCGGTGTCGGCGTGATGTTCTATGTCTTGCTGGCCTTGCGCGCCGAACTGCGGCGGCGTGGCGTGTTCGATGCGCAAACCCAGCCCAAGCTCGACAGTCTGCTTGATCTGGTAGCACTGGGCACGGTCGCCGACGTGGTCAAACTCGACGCCAACAACCGCATCCTGGTCGCACAAGGTTTGAAGCGCATGCGTGCCGGGCGTATGCATGTCGGCATCGCGGCGCTGTTTCGCGCGGCCGGACGCGAAGCGCGCCGTGCCACGCCATTCGACCTCGGCTTTGCCGTCGGTCCACGCCTCAACGCCGCCGGCCGTCTAGCCGACATGGCGTTGGGCATCGAATGCCTGACCACCGATGACGAAGGCCGAGCCTGGGAGATCGCCCAGCAACTCGATAGCATCAACCGGGAACGGCGCGATATTGAAGCTGGCATGCAAGATACCGCATTATTACTGCTCGACAACTTCAACCCTCTGGACAAACGCACCATCAGCGTCTTCGATCCATCCTGGCATCAGGGGGTCATCGGCATCGTCGCCTCGCGCCTGAAAGACAAATTCTATCGTCCCACCATCACCTTTGCGCCTGGCGACGAAGGCCAGATCAAGGGCTCGGGCCGTTCGATTGCCGGGTTTCATCTGCGCGACGCACTCGATCTGGTATCCAAACATGCCCCCTCACTGATCATCAAGTTTGGCGGCCATGCCATGGCCGCCGGCCTGACAATCCAGGCAGAAAACTTTGACGCCTTTGCTGCCGCATTCGAAGCAGTAGGACAAGATTGGCTAACGCAAAATCAACTCGAACGCGTGGTTGAAACCGACGGCCCACTGGAAGATGCTTACTACTCAGTCGATTTCATCCATCTGATGGACCAGCAGGTGTGGGGACAGGGATTCGCTCCACCCGTATTTTGTGATCGTTTCCGCGTGCTCAACCAGCGTGTACTGAAAGAAAAACACCTGAAACTGTTACTGGAAAAAGACGGTCAAAAGTACGATGCGATCTGGTTTGGTCATGCCGATGCCTTACCAGACTACGCAACAGTTGCTTTTCGGCTCGATGCCAACGAATATAATGGCAATACCAAAGTACAGTTAATGGTGGAGCACGCAGAGCCAGCGTAAGCAATCCATCGATGGATGTGCCCATAACAAGGTCTAATTTAACGGACATGTCCAAAATACCGCTTCCCCTACACCGCACGCAAAAGCCCTCGATGACGCCAAAGCGCCTACGGCGGCTGATGTTGATCGGTTCGCTGGCTTTGCTGGTCATTTGCTGGCTGGTACTGGCCATGCTCAAGCCGGCCTCAAAGGGGAAGATTGTCGTTACCGCGGGTGTCACCGACGGCGTGTATTACAACTTCGCCGAGCGCTATGCGCAAATTCTCAAACGTGATGGCATTACGCTGGATATCCGTCCCTCATCAGGCTCAGTAGAAAATTTCGAGCGTTTGCGCGACGATAATAGTGAATTCGAGGTCGGCTTCGTCCAGTCCGGCACCGGCACCCCTGAGCAAGCACCCAATATCAAGACCATCGCCGCGATTTCCTACCAGCCGATCTGGGTGTTCTATCAGGCCAAGGTCAGTTACGACCGCTTGTCGCAACTGCGCGGCAAACGCATCTCTCTGGGCGTACCCGGCAGCAGCTTGCGTATTGTCGCCAACAACCTGCTGGGTGCTAACGGTGTCACAGCCAAGAACGCGAGCTTCGCTGAGCTCAACAGCAACGATGCCTTTACCCAGCTACACGAAAAACGTATCGATGCGGCCTTCTTCATTGGCCGCGCCGACAACGAACTCATCCACGCCATGCTCAGAAGCGACATCAAGCTGATGAATTTTTCCCAGGCCGACGCTCTGGTGCAACAATTTCCATCTCTGTCGAAGATCACCTATCCGCGCGGCGCTACCAGTCTGGTCGACGACCAGCCGTCTCACGACGTCACCCTGCTGGCCGCTACCGCTATGTTGGTGGCCAAGGACAACCTGCATCCGGCGCTGACTTACCTGCTGCTCGATGCCGCCAACGAAATTCATAGCCCGCCGGATTTTTTCACGCCACGCAATTATTTTCCCAACCAAAACAGCGAGGATTTCGATCTTGCCGACGAAACCCGCCATTACTTCAAATCAGGCAGGCCGCTTCTCCAACGCTATCTACCGTTCTGGCTGGCCAACTTCATCGAACGCCGCTTTACCATTTTGCTGCCCTTCATTGCGATACTGTTTGGTTTAATGCAGGCGGTACCACGCTTGTATGACGTGAGCATGAAAAAACGCCTGGTCGTCTGGTACAAGGAAATCCATTTACTCGAAGAGGAAATCTGGAATACCAATAATCCCTCGCCAGAGAAACTGCAAGAATGGCACGCCGAAATCGAAGAGATTGACGCCAACGCCAACCAGATCGATATTCCGCAACGTTACTTCGGTGACGTTTATGCGCTCAAACAAGCCATTCGTGTTGTGCGCGACCGCATCAGTAACGCCGCCCGCCAACGTCCAAATACCATTACCTCGCCTCCCACATTGCAATGAATTTGAAACGCTTTGGCAACAGCTTAATCACCCGCCTGGTTTTATTTGGTACGACTGTGGTTCTACTCAGTGCCGGGATTCGTTATTACGTCATCATCAATTTTCTGCAGCAGGAACAAACCGCCGTCGTCGCCGAACAGCAAAGCGTCATCGCCAGCTTTCTAGCGCGCGATATCAATCACCGCATCCTGGAGCGCCGTCATTATCTGGAACAACTGGCGACAACCCTGCCCATCGAACTGTTAGGCAAACCCGAACAATTGCGAGACTGGTTAAGCGAACGACAAATTCTACATCCCATTTTTTCACGCGGCATCTACATCACTGACGCTGGTGGCAAAGTCATTGCCGAGTATCCTGAAAACAACCGTGTGGGACAAGCTCTCGGTACCTACCCAGGGATACAGCGCGCTCAGAGCGGCGCCGTCTTCATCGGTGAACCCATGATGGGCCATATTTCGGACACACCCATTTTGCCGATGCTGGTACCCGTGCGCAATGCCAGCGGCAATCTCGTGGCCGTGCTCGGCGGCACTTCCGCCATCAACGATGCGGGATTTCTGGATCAGTTGCAAATCGCCGAGCTCACGGACAGCAGCAGTATCATCGTCGTCTCGCCGAGCCAGCGCAGAATCATCGTGGCCAATGATGCGCACCTCAATTTTCAAGAGCTGCCACCGGTGGGCGCTGATCTACAGCTCGACAAAGCGATTAAGGGCTATCGTGGCAACAGCATAGGCCCCGATGCCAACGGCGAGGAAGAAATCAAGGCTGTCGCCGCCATTCCCAGTACCGACTGGTTCGTGATGGTTCGCCTGCCGGTTTCCTCAGGCATGCCAACCTTGACCAAGGTGAGGGCACTGATCTTACGCGGCAGCCTGGTCCAGGCCATGGTGATATTTTTATTCATCATGCTATCGGTGCTGTGGTTTTTCCGGCCATTGCAGCGCACTGCTGACCGCGCTGACAAAATGACCCGCGGCGAACTGCCGCTGGCGCCGCTGCCGATTGTGCATGACGATGAAGTCGGCCATCTCACGCTGGCGTTCAATCGTCTGCTGGCGCGCCTGAAAATGCATCAGGCCGAACTACAACACCAGGCCCATCACGATCTTTTGACCGGACTCCCCAATCGCGTGATGCTGGCAGAACGCATGCAAAAGGCGCTCACCGAAGCACGCCGCGACAATACTGGTGTGGCTTTGCTGTTTCTGGATCTGGACGGTTTCAAGCCGATCAACGACAACTACGGTCACAAACACGGCGATCTGGTGCTGCAGGAAGTCACGCAGCGTCTGCTACATGTGGCGCGTCATAGCGATACCTTGGCGCGCGTGGGCGGCGATGAATTCGTATTACTGGCAATTGACCTTGGCATGCCGCTGGAAATGGGCGCACGCGCACTTGCTGAAAAATGTATCCAGGTTGTTTGCGAACCGCTACAGGTTGGCGGCATTGATTGCAAGATCGGCGTATCCATCGGCATTGCCCTGTCCGACGGCAATACCGATGCAGAACATCTGCTGCAAGCCGCCGATAAAGCCATGTACGAGGCCAAGAGCAAGGGCCGCGGTCGCTATATCATCACGCAGCAGTCTATGTCCTAGTGTCCTGCCACCCATGCCGGATGCAAATCACCCGCAGCATCAAAATAGTAACGCCCTTGCAGCCACCCTAAGCCGAACAGAATCAACACGCTATTGTAGTAACCCTGATCGGCATTCTTGTTCCACTGTTGCTGTACCAGTTGCGTTTGAATTTTGAGTGCAGCATCCTGCTTCAGACTGTGCAGATACGGTAACAGAGCCGCAGAAAAACCGACTGGCCCCTGTCCGGTGGTCGCACCACTGCTGGTATCGATTTTTTCCGGCGGCACGTTGTGAACACCGAGATGGCGCACCATGCCGAGCAAACTATTGCACCAGAGCGGCGCCAGCGCATCGGCGTCATGGATCATGCCGGCCCACAGATAGGTGCGAATCGCATCGTAACTTCCAACGCCTTGGGTCTGCTCATCCGTGAGAAACCCTTGCCCCACCTGAAATTTTACCCAGTCAGGCGCAAAGCCCTGTGGAGCCGTTAACCGGATCATTTTCAATGAGGTATTGATCAGCCCAGCCCACGCCCCCGCCGCATCCACTCGCGCTAGCTTGCGTAGCAAAGGCAAGGGCAGATAGCTTGGGTTGAGGCGCCAGCTTTGATTGTCAAGGGCGAAGCCTGTCGCGCCCGGCAATAGCATCGGTCCCAAGGTCGGTAAGTCGCGCACTTCCTTATCTTTCATCTGCTCCAGCAACGCCATTCCAGCCTGCTGATATAGCGGCATCTGCCACAATCTCCCTGCTTCCAGTAAGGCATATGCCATCCATAGATCGGCGTCGGCTGCAGAATTGGGATCGAGCACGCCGTAGCTGCCGTTATCGCGCTTACCCCATTGCCAGGCCGGCAATTTATTGCTACCGGCACCAAGATTGGTGCAACTCCAGCGCCATAAACTGGCAAAGTGCTCACGTTCATTGGCAACCAGCGCAAAAAACATGGCGTAGGATTGCGCTTCCGAGGTGCTTTGCTGATTAGCCACGGAAAAATCAATCACGCGACCGTCAGTCTGTATATGGCGCTGCGCGAAATGCTCCCACTGCGGCCACACGAGCGGTTTATCGGTTTGTGCCAGCGCCTGCGGCACGGCGTTCATCAATGCCAGCGCCAGCGATGATTTAAGTAAGGTCCGTCGTTGCATCATCAGCGCCCGTCATCCAATTGGCCATAAAAATCTCGCATGTTTTGCGGCAGGTCACGACTGAACAGGGCATCGCGATCCGAGAAGAAATAACGCAGAAACAGCATCATCCCATATTGACGATCACGCCCAGGCGTGACGTTCAGATCTCCCTGTACACCAATTTGCCAGCGTGCACTCAAACGCTGCACCAACGCCAACTGCAGGTGTGCATACATGCCATTGGCGCTGCTGCCGCTGTAGCCGCAATTGACGGCACTAGCACTTACAGACGCATAGGCTGCAGGCAAGGCCTGCGGTAGACAGGACGAGGCCGATTGACTGGACGTGTTGACTCCCAGCTCCAGGTTACCCGACCACTGACGCTCACGCCCTTCTACACTCAGGAACTGCGAGGCGAGGCCGGTACTGAGCGAACGTTGCGGACTGTAGTAACCGCCCAAGCCCCAATCGTATTGATTCTGGTTATTGTCGTAGCGCAGGTAATGCAGCGCCGGACCAAGATTGAAGTAATCGAAGCCGCTGAACTTGAGGTTATAACCGGCTCCGAGATCAAGTGCGAGCGCGTGATTACGCTGAACATTCTCGCCGTTCAACTGCGCCAGCTCGACATTGGCCGAGACGCTCCAGCGCGCAGTCGTCTGCCACAAGCCGCGCACGCCGACGGCATTGCGCCGCACATCCCCCCACACTTGATCACTGCCGGGCAAATGCATGCCACGCCAAGAGAGTAATGAATCGGTCACCGGATTGCTGCCCGCATAGACAGACCAGCTACCCCATGCGGTTTGTTGACCTATATGCAACTGGCCATTGACATCAGTGCCGCCGGCGCCGCCACTGATGGCACCCGCACTGGCCTGCCAGCTCAGACGCCCGAACCGGGTCAGCCAGATACTGTCATCAATGGCCAGCCGCAGATCTTGTGCATTAGCTTGACCGGAGCCCTGATAGGTTGCCGGCACGCCGATGGCCCGCGCCGACGTCGATGCACTTACGTTACCTGCATCGAGCGTAAGTTGGCGCACACGCAGATTATATTGCCGCGTACCATCTATCCACTCGCCACGAATAGCCTGTGCCAACGTGTCCAGATGACCCTGCCCGTCCGCACCCGCGTGATTACTGAAAGTGACACCGCTGGTTATCGAGGCTGCATCGATACCGTTCAGATTTTGCGGCAGATAAGGCGCCAAAGATGCAATGGCGGCAGCATCGCCGTTGTCCTGTTGCATGCCTTGCTCGGTCTGGCGCTGCAAGGCATACGCCGCAATGAATTGCTTGCGGTAGAACAGTTGCTGGCTTTGCAAGGCCGTCACGTAATCTAGCAAGGGCGAGGTCTGCGCTTCTGGCATGGCGTTCAAGCGATCCAGTGCGCCGCGCGCATTCTCGCTCAAGGCCCAGCCTTCTGCGCTGGCAGCATCATGCTTGCTACCGTATTGCGTAGCAAACAAGGCAGCCGATTGCACATAGCGCCCCAAACCGTAGAGATTCCAGCCGCGCAGCTGTGCAGTCTGCTGAGCATTCGCGCCAAGGCGTTCGGACTCATCCAGCGCACGCATGCTGGTGGCAAAGTCTTTTTGCTGATTCAGGGCATCAGCACGCAACATGCTCAGACGCATCCGTGGTTCCCGTGCCCGTGCATCGGCCGCCAACAATGGCTGCGCGAGCCATGCTTCGGCACCGGCAATATCCTTGGTATCGAGACTGATCTGCAGCAAACCCAGCATTGCATCAACATTATTGGCAGACCAGTCAAGTCCGCGCTGAAACCATGATTGTGCGGCATCTCTATGCGCATGTGCCAACATGACCCAGCCGCTCAGGGTAGCCGCTGCAGCGTCGTGATAAGCCTCAATTTGCGTTGTCAGTTGCTGCACCAGTGGCTCACCTGCGGCACTGTCCGGTGCCAGCGCAACCAGTTGATTGAGATTGCGGTCATATTGCAGTCTCTGGAATTTACTCTCGCTATCAGCATCACGTTGACCGGACTGTGCTTCCAACGCGATCAGTTGCGTCAACGCCGTACCGACCTGCCCCAGGTTCTGTTGCGCCATGTACAAGGTAGCAATACGGTTGACAGCCGGTGTGCAGGATGGAAAGACTGTGCGGTACAAGACCAGTGCCTGCGCATGACGTCCCGCTTTGGCCAATAGCTCGGCGGCACGCCACAAATGATCGATGCGCGCGCAGGAAAACTGCTCTGGATAGCGTTGCAAAACCTGTTCAATACCATCCGCATCGGCGCGCGCAAATGCGGCGTCGATATCGACTTCCTGCTGCTGTCGCCGTTGGGCCAGCAACTGAGCCGATGGCGTCCAATCGGCGTGACGCTGTCGCAATACGGCAAGACTCTGATCAAACTGACTCAACCGCCGGGCCCGCAACAAACTCCACAACAGCCGCTCGTCCACACCTGGAACCTGCTGCGCAACAAGCATCGACATTTTTGCCACCGCTTGCTGCAAATCCTGTTGCACTTGATGCCGCACGGTTTGCGCCGCCAGGCGGCTATCGGCCTCACGGCGTTGCACATCACTCTGCACCCGCCGCCGGACTTCGGCGCTATTGCGCTGATTGAGAATGGGCTCGGTTTTGCCATGCTGCTCGGTGATATGTTGAGGCTCCTGCTGCACAGTGATGACATTAAGCTGCTGTGCCATACAACCATGCGGCGCCAACAGGCCGCCGAGCGCCAGCAAGCAGCCCAACCCCCAAACCCGATCCGTACTTATCACAGACATGTTGGCGTCACCTGTTTATACATCTCTATTTGTGCGCCGTTGCAGTTGACGACGTAGTGCACGCCAGCACAGCAAGCTCAGCAATAGCAGCACAATGAGCACGCAGCCATACAACGTCCACGGATATTTGGAGGCAATGTAGCCGAGATACTCTGCTCTACCGATGCGACCTTCATCATAGGTCGGACCAATGCGCTGAGTGGCGACTTCAGACTTACCCAATGTCAGCAGCGTCAGATCGCCGGCCATGTTGTTCCAGTAGCTTGCCGTCACCAATTGCCGCATTCCCTCCAGCAGTTGGGCCGCATTAGCCGAAGCAAACACTGTCGCCGTGCTGCCGCCCAGCTTCTGCGGACGGAACTGCATCACCAGCAACTGCTGCATCAACTTTGCATCGCCGCGCACCCTAGTGTTGAGAGAAACGGTTCCGGTATTGTGCTCATTAGTATTGGTCAGGCGTTGGAATTGCCGCTGGAACCAGCCGGACTCTTGTGACGGTGTGGCTATTTCCAGCGAGGCACCGGCCAATGTCAGATCTCCATTGAGCTTCCACGGTGCGTCTGCCAACAGATCGCCTTGCAGCGTGGCCATACTGCCCACCACCAACACATGGTGTTGCGGAGCAGCTGCACCGAACGTGATTTGCGCCGCACTCAACGGTATGGTCTGCAGTTGCGCCAGTTTACCAACGAGCGTCCAACCGGCGCCGATGGTGGCGCTGTCGCGGCCCGCCAACTGCACACTAAGATGGGAGCCATCGCTGTGCGATACATAAGGAAATCCATTACTGGCAAAGCGTGCCAGGTCCGGCAGTTCGGTAAAGCGATAGATGTATGGCACTTTCACCGAAGAAGTATCGAACAAACTCATCAAGGTCGCAGCAGCAGGCGCGCACAGATGTTGCGCCACGGACATTGATCGAAACGACAAGACATTGGCGCCTGGACGGAAATTGCTCAAAGGTAGGCTCACGAGATAGTTATCGTAGTAACCGCCTTGGCGCTCATCGATGACAATAGCGCGTTGAAAGACATCATTGAGATACAGATTGATCACCGTATCCGAATTCAACTTGGCCCCTTGCGAAAAATTCAGATGGAACTCCATCTGCGCATCTTCCTGTGCATAGACGTCGGGCGGCAGGTTAATGTGGAGATCGGCCGGTGTGCCAACGCTCACAGCACTGGTGTTAAATCCCAATTGTTTGAAGCTATAACGCCCCTGCTCGGTGATATTGGCCTGCGGCAGATAGAGCGGTATCTGAGGCGTGCTGAAAGCGCTGATGTTCCATTGATTCTGCGCCGGAAATTGCAGGCGCTGCCAAGCGAATACTTCTGCTGCGCGCTGCACTTCCTGGTCGTCTCGCCCAGCAACCAGCAGCATGACATGCTGCCCATCCGGCATGGCATAGACCCCGAGGAAACTTCCCTTGATCTGCTGCATCACTTTTGGATCAAGATACGGCTGCAGTTCCGCCGCAGTACCTACCAGCACATTGTCTGCCCCGGCCAGCGCCGGCAGCGCCAGACCTGGTGCGACGCTGCTACCGCCATTGCCGCTGGCAGCTTGCGCATCGATCTGATTGATGATCGGCATCAGATAGCGCATCTTCAGCGCGACGCCTTGCGCCAGCATGCCACCCAGACGCAGGGCAGTATCTGAATCAGGATGAGCGACAGTGACGATATTGACCTTCTGCAAGGTTTGCTGCTTGGGATCAAAAATATCGTTCAATGCCGATAACTGCAGCGCCTGCGGCGACAATGAAGTCATCTCGGTCTGCATGCTCAGCAGCGATGCGACAGTATCGATCTCGGTCCACAGCTCCGGCGCGTTCTGATCTTCACACTGAGCATCCTGGCTGTGTTGTGCCACGCTGAAGTTGAGCTGGTTATAGCCGGGTTGCAGCAACTCGATCGGAATATGAATGTCGGCAGTGACTTCAGGCTGGCGCGACGACAGCTGTAACTGCGCAATAGTGCGATTGTTGATGCGCACCATCAGTTGTGAGTGTTCGTTGAGAGCAATCGAATTGGTCAACACCAGATGCAAGCTGGCAGACTTGAGTGTTTCCCGACGCGCTATCGGAATGCTTAGCGAGGCACTACCATCGGGACGTGTCAGGCGTATCGGACCGATACGGCTGCTCAGAGTGGACAGAGAGACGATCTTGTAAGGAGTTTGCTTGGTTTCCATTACCGCTGCTGCTGGCCCGGCACGCATTTGTACTTGCGCCGGCGGCGGAGGTTGCGCCTGCGTCCAGCTGCATAGCAAGGAAAAAACAGCGGCGACGATAGCACGCGCGGCATACTTCATGCGATAGCCGACGTGAGCACATTCACGAGACGATATGAGCATAGAATTTCTTTATTTTGTAAGGAAAAGACTGTACGACATGCGTCGACAGCACCGGATCAAGCAGTTTCCGCTTGAGATACATACTCAATTCTTTGAAAAACAAAACGTATTGCCCGCCGGCGTGAACGGTACCGAGCTTGATAAGCAGCAGCACGCTTCTGACAATGCCGATCGATTGATTGCGGCGCTCGCGATATTGGGCCCACCGAAGGCTGTCGCCAGACGACAGTGCCACCGTTTCTGACAAGCCGGTCACACTGCGGTCGGTAAACTGTATCCCGATCAATAGTGATTTCTTGTCGACAGAAACGAAGCTGTTGCGCACCACAATCGGCAGCTCGCTGTCATGATCGAGCGCACGATTGAATACCCGAAGAAATTTGATGCCTTGCTCCAGGTGCGGCGCCAGTGCGACGTCGAAGGACAGCTGTGCACCACGCGGTGAAATGTCGATCACCTGGCACGGGAAACGGTCTAACTCCTCGGCCTGGGGCTGGAAAAATACATGGCCGGGCATATTGGCAGGCACACGGGGCGTGGCACGTCGTTGACGGCGCTCATAGAGCACACCGATACAGGCATTGAGAATCATCAGATTGAGCAGATCCCAGCCAATCGCCGAAATGATCACGTCATAGTGATCGTGAGCATGCACCAGCTTCCAAATACCAAGCACCAGTGTCATCAACGCCAACAAATAGATCACGTAAAACGGCCCCGCCAACTGCGAAATGGCATTTTCTTCCATTTGCTCACCCTTGGGCGTGACATTGAAACTGGGTGCTCGCGGATTACGAATCACCATCAGAATGGCCTGCAATGAAAATAAGGATTGCAGCGTTTCATATAGCTCGGAAATCAAGGTCCAGCGATAGCGGCCGAACATGTAATCCGCACTCAGGATCGCCCCCAGCATGGCCGGCAAACCGTAGCCGAAGAAGTCGGCAATGTTGGCATTATAAAAACGCAGTCCGAACACCAGATAGGCCATCGGCGCCAGCAGCAGCATCACGCGCGCATAGCTGAAAAACCAGTAAAACGTATTGGAGAAGTAGCACAACTTTTGGGCGATACTTAGGCCCTTGGTACGGAATACATTTTTAAGAAGAAACAACTGCACCATACCCTGCGCCCAACGCAGACGCTGTACGATGAAGCTGGAAAATGTTTCCGGTTGCAGACCCGAAATGAGCGGCTCATTCAGGTAGGCACTGCGATAGCCATGGGCGTGCAGCTTCATGGCAGTCTCCGCATCTTCAGTAATGGACACGCCGCCAATGCCACCGACTTCATCCAGATGCGAACGCCGCAATACTGCTGCTGAACCGCAGAAATAAGCGCCATCCCAAAAATCCAGTCCGCGCTGGATGGCGGCATAAAACATCTCGTTTTCTTGTGGAATGAGGCCAAACAGATTGAGATTTTTTTCCACCGGATCGGCATTGATGAAAAAGTGTGGTGTCTGCACTAGGCAGAGTTTTTCATCTTGCTGAAAGAAGCCCACCGTCTTCTCCAGAAAATCCACCGTAGGCACGTGATCAGCGTCAAGGATCAGCACCAGATCGCCATGACAATGCACCAGCGCTGCGTTGACGTTACCGGCCTTGGCATGCTCATTTTTGTCGCGCGTGAGGTAGATGCCGCCATGAAGCGCCGCCAAGGCTTGCAACTCCAGATGCCGCTGCTGCGCTTGGGCCGCTTTTACCGGTGAAACTTGCGTGCGCTTTTGTAAGGTACCACCATCATCGAGCAGATAGATCTTCAGGTGCGTGGCCGGATAGCGCATATCGAGCGCAGCGCGCAGCGTCACTTCCAGCAGATCGGTGGGCTCATTGTAGGTAGGGATCAACACATCGACATGCGGCAGCTTGTCCAGACGCATATCAAGCGCTACCGACTGACGCGTCAGAGGATGTGCGTTGACAAACAAACTCAGCAGTGCAATCACCACTCCATAGACTTCTGCCACATACAGGAGCATCATGAAGATGAAATCGGCAAAACCGTTGTAACTGAGCGTATAGAAAGTGCGCCACCAAACATAGCGCAGCAACAAAAACGCCCCCAATATCAGAAAAAATATACGGAAACGCGTGACGTAGCCGGTTTTGCGTAGCAGTTGCATGAGCAGCACAATGCCGCCGCCCAGAACATATTGTGCGGACAGACTGATACGCAAGGAAACCAGTCCCAACACAAGTGCAATCAGCAAGGTCCAGGCCAGGATGGTTCCCGGCCGTTTGAGCATATGCATTTTGTGTTCTTGCCTTTAAGCATTGTCGAGAACTGATTCGACAGACAATCCACACTACCCTAAGAGATGCACTCCAACACAAACGCTAGTAGCGTCGGAGTACCCAATCAAGGACCTTGAACTCAAACAATGACAATGCTTGCGAGCTTTGATTGCGCCAGAAAATAATGTCGATTGATTATTTCCATCCAGAAATGGAAAATTAATTAACCACGACCAAGAATATCACAAAATAAACAATTTAATATGATTATTAATTAAATTAAGTATGGTAAATTAACAATAATAACAAATTAATAATATCTCTTTCTTTATTGCGAATCAGTGCTTCAACGGTGCAGATGCACCGCAAGGTGTGGCCGGACCTGAAATGACAATCCAGTAAGCCTCCCTCAGTCTTGTATAATGTGACGTTTGATTGCAAAAGAAATAATCATGGAAGCAGAACGCCTCAATTCCCTCCAATCCCTGTTGGACGACCTCGCGGTACGTGCAACAGAATTACGGAGGTATCTTTGACTTCGATGTGAAGTCAGAGAAACTCGATCAAGTCAATGCCGAACTGGAAGTCCCTGACGTCTGGAATGATCCCAAGCGCGCTCAGGAACTCGGCAAGGAAAAAAAATCACTGGAAAACATCGTCCATACGCTGATCAAGATTGACGGCGACCTCAACGACACGCGCGACCTGTTTGCCATGGCGCGCGAAGAGAAGGACGAAGACACGCTCGAAGCCATCGTGACCGACGCCGAAACCCTCAAGGGTCTGGTCGAGGGCATGGAGTTTCGTCGCATGTTCAACAATCCCATGGATCCGAATAACTGCTTCATCGACATCCAGGCCGGCGCTGGCGGCACCGAGGCGCAAGACTGGGCATCCATGCTGTTGCGACAGTATCTGCGTTATTGCGAGCGCAAGGGCTTCAAGGCCGAAATTTTGGAACAGTCGGATGGTGAAGTGGCCGGTATCAAGACCGCCACCATCAAGGTCGAAGGCGAATATGCCTATGGCTTCCTGCGTACTGAAACCGGTGTGCACCGCCTCGTGCGCAAGTCGCCGTTCGACTCCGCCAATGGCCGCCACACCTCGTTTTCGAGCCTGTTCGTGTACCCGGAAGTGGATGATTCGATCGACATCGAAGTCAATCCGGCCGATGTCCGCGTGGACACCTATCGCGCCTCCGGTGCCGGTGGCCAGCACATTAACAAAACCGACTCTGCCGTGCGTCTGACGCATGGGCCAACCGGCATTGTTGTGCAATGTCAGAATGACCGCAGTCAGCACCGCAACCGTGCCGAAGCATGGGATATGCTCAAGGCCAAGTTGTTTGAGCTGGAACTGCGCAAACGTATGAGCGAACAACAAAAACTGGAAGACTCCAAGACCGATGTCGGCTGGGGTCATCAAATCCGCTCTTATGTGCTGGATCAGTCACGCATCAAGGATTTGCGCACCAACTTTGAAATGGGCAACACCAAGGCGGTACTGGACGGCGATCTGGATGATTTCATCGCAGCATCGCTGAAACAAGGCGTGTAACAACAAGCCGCCTGCTCTGCTCCTGGTCGACAGCATGTCGGCTTGCAGCAGGGCTGTACTGCATTGACTTTACTGCTGCCTTTACCGATTTTGCGCTGGGTCTGACAATTGTTAGCCAGACCCGCCCACCACCTAACCAATTTCGACATCATGACCACGCCAAACGACAACGCCGCCTCCGTACAACCCGTAGATGAAAACACCATCATTGCCGAGCGTCGCGCCAAGCTAGGCGCAATTCGCGCGCAAGGCGTGGCTTTCCCTAACGACTTTCGTCCTGCCAACAAGGCCGCTGCGCTGCACGCACAATACGATGCACTCGACAATGAAGCGCTCGAAGCCACGCCGGTCAAGGTGACCGTAGCTGGCCGCATGATGTTGAAGCGTGTGATGGGCAAAGCCTCGTTCGCGACCCTCCAGGATGCCTCGGGTGAACGCGCCGATGGCCGCCTGCAGCTCTACATCACCAATGACGTCACCGGCGAAGCGGCACATGCTGCCTTCAAGCATTACGACCTGGGTGACATCATCGGTGCCGAAGGCCTGTTGTTCAAGACCAAGACCGGTGAACTGTCGGTCAAGGTGGAAAGTTTGCGCCTGATCACAAAGTCACTGCGCCCGTTGCCGGACAAATTCCACGGTCTCTCCGACCAGGAAACCAAGTACCGCCAGCGCTATGTCGACCTGATCATGAGCGAAGAAACACGCCGCACCTTCAAGGCCCGTACTGCGGCAATGTCGTCGATCCGCCGCTTCATGGAAAAGCACGACTTCATGGAAGTCGAAACGCCGATGTTGCACACCATTCCAGGCGGCGCCGCAGCCAAGCCTTTCATCACCCATCACAATGCGCTGGATATGCAGATGTTCCTGCGTATCGCCCCTGAGCTGTATCTCAAGCGCCTGGTGGTTGGTGGTTTCGAGCGCGTGTTCGAAGTCAACCGCAACTTCCGTAATGAAGGCGTATCGCCACGCCACAATCCAGAATTCACGATGATGGAGTTCTATGCCGCTTATGTCGACTACCAATGGCTGATGAACTTCACCGAAGAAGTCATCCGTCAGGCGGCCATCGATGCCCACGGCACCGCGACGTTGACCTATCAGGGTCGTGAGTTGGACTTGTCCAAGCCATTCCAGCGCCTGACCATTACCGGTGCCATCAAGAAGTACGCGCCCGACTATCAGGATGCGCAATTGCAAGACATTGCCTTCCTGCGCACCGAGCTCAAGAAATTTGGCGTCAAGTCCGACCAGGCCCCCTTGGCCAATGCCGGTATCGGCGCCCTGCAACTGGCATTGTTTGAAGAAACCGCCGAGTCGCAATTGTGGGAACCGACCTACATCATCGACTATCCAGTCGAAGTTTCGCCGCTGGCCCGTGCCTCAGACACCGTACCCGGCATTACGGAGCGTTTTGAGCTGTTCATTACCGGCCGCGAAATCGCTAATGGATTCTCCGAGCTCAACGATGCAGAAGACCAGGCTGCGCGCTTTCAGGCACAGGTCGCAGCCAAGGATGCCGGCGATGAAGAGGCCATGTATTACGACGCCGACTACATTCGTGCACTGGAATACGGCATGCCGCCGGCCGGTGGCTGCGGCATTGGCATCGACCGCCTGATGATGTTGATCACCGATTCGCCGAACATCCGCGACGTGATCCTGTTCCCGCATCTGCGTCGGGAAGACTAAGCAGGCACGCGCCGGCAACAAAGCAGCGACAAAGCGTTACATATCGTGCATGGATAGTAATATTGCGGCCGTCGTGCGACATGAGAAAAAGCTGGGAATGGCGTTAGGAAGCGCCTTTCCAGCTTTTTTTGTGGCGTCATTACAAGTTTTTACAACTGTCACACTATTCATATTTTTTCGCCCTGATCGCGGCCCCATAATTCGCCTCACATCAACATCAAGAAGCTGAGGCCCATCATGGACACCGTCACATCTCCCCGTCGTATTCATCCTCTGGTCGGTACCGCCGCCGTTGCTCTCACGGTGGTCAGTCTTGTCGGCGTTGCCGCCATCACAGGTTTGCTGCCGACATCACATGGTGAAGTCAGCCCCCAGATCACAACAAGCAATCCCGCTGCCGCAACACCGCAGCAACAAGCCAACAACCTTGCTCAAACTGCGCCATCCACAAGCTACAGCACCCCGTTGCAAACGCCGCAAAATACGCCAGTTCCCTCCGCAGTTGCTACGCGCTGCAGCAACTGCGGTCAGGTTGAAGCCATCCGCACAGTTCAGCATACCCCTCAAGCCAGCGGCGTGGGCATTGTCGCCGGTGCATTGCTGGGTGGCATCCTGGGCCATCAGGTAGGTGCCGGTAACGGCCGCACACTGGCCACTGTCGCCGGTGCCGGTGCTGGTGGTTATGCCGGCAACGAAGTCGAAAAACATAGCCGCACCACCACCACGTATGTCATCGAAGTGCGTATGGAAAACGGCAAACTGCGCTCTTTCCCTCGCAACACAGACGATTGGCATGTCGGCGATCAGGTGCGCGTGGTTAATGGTCAGCTAAGAAGTCTGGGATAAGCTTTGTGGCATTGAAATGATTTTGTAGCACAACGCAATTACTTCCGTTAAACAAAAACTCCAAAACCTAGCAATGCCGTTCAGTCAAGAGTTGAGCGGCATTTTTACTTTGTGCTTCTGGCGCCCTCCAGCACGCGTTAAAAGGGTCGTATCTAGAGGACCTCATAGGGGACATGAATAGCCTTGAGTGCTGGAATGGCAACACTGATACGGACACCAGTCAATTTTGTGCCGTCATACCAATGCAATGGCCCATAATCAGAGTCAGTGAAAATAACCATCTTGGTGCACTCTTTTTCCTCTGCCCTGATAAAAAAGAAAACAATATGCAGCCTAGTCTCTACCCACTATACGCAGGCAAATAGCTGCTCAGTATTTTCAGGACAAAACCTTCCAGGTAGTTTTTACCTGCTTAGTCTCAAGCATACAACGTAACTACATGTAATCTGTCTTGCGCTTCGATGTGTTAATTTCCTGATCCAATGATACGGAGGGTTCATGGATAAAACGTCATTCAGTTTAATTTTGAATAAACTGGAAACAGCAATGGCGGTCGGACAGGCAATGGCGCATGCAGCCAAGGCAGCAGGCATGTCCGCTAATACATTAACCGAGTTAGCTACGACGCTTGACATTATTGACTGCGAATTACAGGAAATGAGAAGCTTGCTGAAGATGACGAGCGTACAAAAAGTGACTCCGCCGACGGTAAAAAAAACGGTCGGACACACAGAGACGAGCCCATATTATTGGGAAGATGACTATAGTAATGAATAGTCGCTCAGGTTCAAGATCCGATAGCTTTTCCCCGACGCTGGCATTTTCGTTTGCAGCAATTGCACAGACCCTTCCTTATTGCTATTGAGGACCAGAATATTGCAGGAATGCGCTGGCAAGATCTGGCGCAACTGCTCCACCAACAGCCCCAACAATCGCCCCTGCCACAAGCATATGACGACTTTGCGCGCCGAACGTGACTGCGCAACGCCACCGGTAAGCAAACGCAAATCCCAAAGCGCAATCGTTTGCTGCTTATGTTCAATGCGAGCAACGGGGGTACTCGCAAGATGGCCTTCGGAGACGTCTCGCCATTCGACGGATGCATCCAGAAATGCCACCGCATCAATATTTTTCATTGGCAAGGCCCAGGTGGCACCCGCTTCAACAACAATATAAGCCTGGTCTTGCACTGACGCATTGGCTGCGCTAGCGCTAAGCACCGGCAGAGCTTCGTGGTGCCGACCACCCAACGGATACTGACGGCTGATGCCAGCCACATCCGGCACCAGGACCGCACCATAGGAGGGCAACTGCAACACTCCCTGCATCAGTAATTGCTCCGGGTATCCAGCTTCGACCTGCGGTTTTAATTGCGCCATGTCAACACTGCGCAAGGCATCAATAGCAGTGATAGGCAGGCCGATCCAAAGGTCATCATGAGACAGCAACATCAGGTAGGGGCAAAGACTTGTCAGTGTCATATTCAATAATGCGCCGATATCGATAATCGGTACATCACGTCCCTGCATTTGGACATAACCACGCATCAACGACGATGCTGGCACTGACTTTATCGCCGGCATCGGCTCGACACTGCGAATATGGTCAAGCGAAATGGCCAGCCGCTGCGCATCGACCGCGACCAATGCCATGATTGTTTTTTGCGCACAGACGGTCTGTTTCAGCTCTTCTGTGCGTACTATTGCAGGCGTTTGCAAAGCGTCGGCCTGCGCGCCGGATTCAGACCAGACTTCCGACAAGCGCATCAGCGCGGCAACATCCAACACCCCTACTACTTGCGACTCAACATTTGCCGACGATGGCTCCAGCATCACGACCGTGTGGAAGATATCTTCCTGATTGACTTGTTGATGCACGCGCTGGATTTGCTTGGCGCCGATTCTGACAAGCCCCTCAATCTTGTCCACCAGCACACCGATGCGCCGCGATCCTATTTGCAACATCAGCGCAAGATCAGCAGCCTGATTGCCATCGATACTATCTGTCTGGCCCAAGGGTAGCCACAATCGCAAATCCAGCAACGCAATGGCGTCACCGCGATAGCTGATCACGCCCGCCACCGCCCCGTGACGACGCGGCAATGCAACCAGGTTGCCGCGGCAAGTCACTGCACCCAACAAATCTGCCGCCACAATAGCGAAAATGGTCTCGCGTAGCCGACATAGGGCCATCAAGGATGGCGCAGAATCAGCGCAGGCCAAGCTCATTTGGCTGCGGCGATACCACTCAGTTCGGCCAGCAAGGAATTGGCTTTTCTGGTGGCACTGGCCTGTTCGTTAGTCGAGCCGTAGATTCCGCTTATCGATTCAGTCGTTGCCTTGATGGCAAGGTGAATCTGCTCGAATGCAGCGGAAACCTGCTCCGAAAGACGCCGCCCTTGCTCCACCTGGACCGTTGTCTGATTATTTATACGTGCAATTTCACGTGCTGCCAATGTCGATTTTTCTGCTAGCTTGCGCACTTCGTCAGCCACCACCGAGAATCCCAGCCCATTTTCACCAGCGCGTGCCGCCTCGATGGCGGCATTGAATACCAGCAGGCTGGTCTGACCGGCGATCTCAGTGATGGTATTGATCATGTCACCGATGTCTGTCGACGATTTCTGAATTTGCGTGATCGCCTCAGAAGAACGATTGAGAACGTCATGACCGCTTTCGGTTTTTCCTATCGCCAGATCTGCCTGCTTGGTGGTATCGGCAGTGTTATTGGCAATACTTTCTATAGAGTGCGTCAACTCCTGCAGTACTGCGGTAATTTCATCAATTTTGTTACTGATGGTAATTTCTCGCTCCACCGCTGAGGTGATATCGAGGGCGAATTTGACTACTTTATAGGTCTTGCCTTGCACATCAAAAATAGGATTATAGGTTGCCTGTATCCATATCTCGGCGTTGTGCTTGCCTATGCGCATATAGCGTCCGCTCTGAAACTTTCCCTCAGCAAGGTCGGCCCAAAAATTGCGGTATTGCACCGACTGTGCCAGACCGGGTGGGCAAAACATGCTGTGGTGTTGACCAATGACTTCCTCTTCGGCGTAACCAAAACTGCGCAGAAAATTGGAATTGGCAGCAAGAATCTGGCCTCTGAGATCAAACGTAATAATCGCCGATGATCTGCCCATGGCTTCGATCATGCTGCTTGCTTGAGCCGACTTTAATTTATTCTCGGTAATGTCGATGGCAAATTTCACCACCCGCGAGACTTTGCCGTCGTTGTCTAATATGCTGTTATACGAAGCCTGCAGCCACACAGGCTTACCGTCTTTGCGTAGACGCATGTATTCACCGCTGTAGGTTTCACCACTGGCCAGATGCTTCCAGAACGACTGATATTCAAAACTGGCAGCATAGGCAGGTTCGCAAAAAATGCGATGGTGATTACCAACGATTTCTTCCAGGGTGTACCCCATGGTGTGCAAAAAATTCTCATTGGCAGTGAGAATACGACCGTCCAGGCTAAACTCAATCATTGCCTGAATCCGATCCAGAGCACCAAACACAGACTCAAGATAGGCTAAACGCTCATTCGAATCCGCAGATGAATCGATATGCATATGCTTACCTCGGCTTTCTTTAAATCAGTGACTTCAACATCAAGAACCAACAGCAGTGATTCTCTTTGATCGAATGAAGTCAGTTATTTGCGAAACAGATAAGCAGAGTTAAGCAGTTTTATTAATGCAATCAGTGATCAATCTTTTTTCAGAGTCAAAAAACATACATGCATGTTTGCCTATGCCACTCGGTTCCTCAAATCGCTTTTTTTGCACCCTGCAGGTTGATGAATGCGTATTGTTGAGGGCGGATTATTGACCAGCTTGGAGGCTGGGCGACGAGGACGAGCTACCAGTTCACCGCCACAATTGGGACATATCCCCTCGAAGATAGATTGGCTGCAATTTTCACAAAATGTGCATTCGAATGAGCAGATTTTTGCTTCCGTAGATGCCGGCGGCAAATCTTTATCGCAACACTCGCAATTGGGCCTTAACTGCAGCATGATTTTTTCCTCTTGGTCAGTACGTAAGCGAGTATGTCTCGATCCATAAAACACGAGGAGCCTCACTCGCCGACCAACTGCTGGACATGACGAATATGGCGACAGTGTGGATTGATTTTCTGTGATTACGGACGCACTAGCGAGGGCAATTCCTGCCAATTTTGTGACAAACACAGCCTTTCCATCATTGCATATTACTCATGCAGTTCGCTCCATTGAACGACACAAAAACCGATTGCGATTTTTATACTTGATCGATTGTTGATCTTTCAAGCGTCACTCGTTGCACAAGACATGTGAGGCTAACTATCGCTGTCCATCCATAATTTATCCAGATCATTGAAGTTAAGCCACTCGTCTCCAGCGCGCTGAAGAATACTGTCGTTGACGTCCCGACCGGACAGATCCAGAATTTCTGTCCCTGCGATGACACCGACTTCATCCTGCAGGAAAATCTTCACCATCGGCTTGGTCAACATTTCAGGGTTTTGCCGTATTACCACCGCCATGCGTCCCGATTCCATTTTCAACAAAGAGCCAATAGGATAGATACCCAATGTTTTGACGAAGGCAGAAAACAGTGTCTTATCAAATTGCCCCTGCCAGGAGGCCATACGAGCGAGTGATTCGGCCGGATCCCAGGATTTTTTATATGCACGATTCGACGTGACGGCATCGTAGACATCACAGATAGCCGCCATGCGTGAGAGCTTTGTGACCGCCGTGCCAGACAATTGATCCGGATAGCCGCTTCCATCGATTTTTTCGTGATGATGCAGGCAAACTTCGCTGGCATAGCGAGGAATATTCGGGTCCATGGCCAGGTGTGCATAGCCCAGATCGGGATGGCGTCGCATGATTTCGTATTCTGCCGCCGTCAGGCTGCCGGCCTTGTTGAGAATCGCCATGGGTATAAAGGCCTTGCCAATATCGTGCAACAATCCGGCCAGACCAGCTTCCCTGCAAGCAACGTCATCCATGCCCAGCGTACGACCCAGCGCGATCATCAACGCACATACAGCCACTGAATGCATGTAGGTATAGTCATCGGCAACCTTGAGGCGGGCAACGCTGAGGAGCACGCTGCTGTTTTTCATGACCGATGCCGTGATCTGATCGATCATGGGCAGACAATGCTGTACATCAAGGGCCTTGCCCAGACGGGCATTATTGAACATGAGCTCGGTCGCAGCCGCTGCACTCTCGCACACCTTCCTGGCTTGTTCAATATCTTCAAAAAAAGAGTCTGCTGGGTAGGAAAACTGTACTTTTGGTGCCGCTACCCGCTCTGCTGCGGCGGTTACTACCAGAGGTGAAACATCCTTGCCTCTATCCAGATCGATCCAGCAATCTGCGATGCCGCTACTGCGCGCCAATTGCAGATCGGAAAATTCCTTGAGCAAGAACTTGTTGTTCCAGAAGGGATGATCAACCCAGGACGCGGCTTCGAAACCACTAAAATACATGCCAAGTTGGAGTTCTTCGACTTTGATTTTTTTTAAATTCCCCATATGCCTTGGCAGGTAAGATTGTCGATACGCAAAGTGTATCTAAAACGCCAGCCGATAGTGCAATCAATGGAAGAAAATCATTACCCGTGATAATCCTTACTTAACGTCAGAGCTGCACTGTTGCAGTTGACATTCCCCGTAGGTTTTATTGTCCAGGCAGCAATATCGCGTAGGGATTTTGCGCAGTTATTGCCTGGCGGCTCGGTTCCGGGGAACAGAATGAACCCAAGCATGGCCAGCATGACTGAGCTTCGCCACGTCATCAATTCGCCCACCGCTGAAAAATTAACGCTGTGTTACAAGCGAAAGCGGCCGACCACCTGCGCCAGGGCTGCTGCCTGATCACGCAGCGACTGGGCCGCTGCCATGGCCTGCTCAACCAGCGCGGCATTTTGCTGGGTACTCTCATCCATGCTCGATACCGCGCGGCTAATTTCTCCGATGCCAGTACTTTGCTCTCGGCTGGCTACCGTGATTTCTTGCATGATCGCTGCAACTTCCTGCACCGAAGCGACAATCTGGGTCATGCTGCTGCCAGCTTGATCCACCAGTTGGCTACCTTGAGCCACTTGATCGCTTGACTCTCCGATCAAATCCTTGATCTCTTTGGCAGCAGCGGCCGCACGCTGCGCCAAATTGCGCACTTCGCTGGCGACGACGGCAAAACCACGCCCCTGCTCTCCGGCGCGCGCCGCCTCCACAGCCGCATTGAGCGCCAAGATGTTGGTCTGAAAGGCAATACCGTCAATCACGCCGATAATGTCGGCAATACGGCTCGAGGCCTGCTTGATCGAACCCATCTTCTGGACCACTTGGGCCACCACGGTACCACCCTGCACCGCATATTCGGTCGCCGACATCACCAACTGGTTGGCGTGTTCAGCATTGCTGGCATTCTGTTGCACGGTTGCCGTCAGCTCTTCCATGGCCGACGCGGTCTCTTCCAGACTCGATGCCTGCGACTCGGTACGGTTGGATAAGTCGACATTGCCGCTGGCAATTTCTCCGGAGGCGACATTGATGACCGCAATACTATTGCGTACGTCGCCGACGATACTGCCAAGACTGTCGGTCATATCGTTGAGGGCCTGCATGAGCAGACCGGTTTCATCCTTGCTGGTGACTGTCGCCTTGACCGTCAGATCTTGTTCAGCAACCTTGCGCGCGATCGCCAAGGCTTGTTGCAAAGGTTGCGCGACCACTCTGGCAATACTGATCGACAGCACAATGCCCAGCGCCATTCCAGTAACCAGCAAAATCATGATCCAACGATGTGAGGCGACATAAATATCGTCGGCATGCTGGTTGGCGGCGACAGTACCGGCCGCACTGAGCTTACGCAGCTCGGAGAACTCCGTGTCAATGGCACGGTAGGCCTTGAGTGAGTCGCCCTTGGTCAGCGCTAGTGCCTCGTCCTTGCGATTGTCGTGCGACAGAGTAATGATCTTTCTATGTTCGACCAGATAGGCCGCCAGCGTCTGCTTGACCTGGTTATAGGCGATCTTCTCTTGTGCCGTCAGCGGCAACTGCTCGTATTCGTTTTGCAATTGGCCAAATTCGGCATAGCGTTCACTAAGGCTTTTTTCTAATGACGCCATACTTTCGGCATTACCGAGGATGTGCTGGAATTCGGTAGAACGCACACGTGCCAGCACACGCTCCTGGGTCAGACTTATGCGTACTGCCGGCACCCATTTCAGGGCAATCTCTGCGGTTGCCTTGTTAACCCTGGCCATCTGACTGAGCGCAAACAGTCCGACAAAGGTCAACACCAGCAAGATCGTTAGAAATGACAGCGACAACTTCGTCGCTATCTTCAAATCGTAAAACCATTTCATGATTGTATTTTCATAAAAATAGGCCGCAGCAGACATTGCAGCGGCGCATGCTCATTCAAATCGATACAGACTTGCCGCAGCTGTCGACAGAACCTGCTCGCGCTCAGCAATGACCGGCAGCAAACTACACAGCTTTTGAAACTCGCGCGCATAGTCGGTCAACTGCTCATGCTGCGTATGCGGCCAATCACTGCCCCATAGCAAATGCGACAGACCAAATGTCTGCATCAGCAGCGGCAAGGCCGCCATTGCGATAGCATCACCGTCAGCGCCATTGCGATAAGCAGCCGATAGCTTTACCCACACGCGCCGCGTGGCTGCCACTTCCAGCAGGTAACGAAAGCCGGGGTCATCGATGCCTAGTTGCGGATCCGGACGGCCATAATGATCGATCACCAGATTGATGCCAGCGTCCAGGAAGACTGGCAACAAAGCTGGTAAATCGCGCGCCTCACGATGCAACTCGACCAGCCAGCCGCGCTGTGCAATCACCGCCAGCAAATGACGCCACTGTGCCGACGAAAAATCCGGTATGGCAACACCTCCGACCAGATTAAGACGGATGCCAACCACCCCTGCATCATCGAGTTCCTGCAATTGCGCTGACGTGACATCGGCATCAACCATCGCCACTCCACGCAAGCGCTGTGGATGCGCGCGCAAGGCGGCGAGCATATGGTGATTGTCGCTGCCCAGAAAGCTCGGCTGCACCAGCACGCCATGCGACAGCCCATGCGTGTCCAGATGCACTAGATATTGCTCTACCGTGGCGTCACTAGCCGGACTATAACGACGCGCAGCAGTTAATGGCAGATTCTGTGCAAATACATGGGCATGGGTATCGATCTGCATCGCTATAGACATAGGTGTCATGCACTTTCCACATTGAACTGTTTGCCCTTGGTTTCAGGCAGCATCAGCACCGCCAGCACAACCAGACTATAGGCCACGGCCGCATCAATACCAATCGCCTGCCCGAGTGGCATCGAGTCACTCATGTGGCCGACCAACACCGGAAAGCCGGCTGACGCCACGCGCCCGAAGTTGTAGCAAAAACCGACACCGGTGCCGCGAATGCCGCTGGGATACAACTCATTGAATAGAGCCCCCATGCTGGCCGGAATGCCGGCGGCGAAGAAACCCAGCGGAAAACCAGCAATCAGCATCTGGGTATTACTTAGCGGCAGAAAGATGTAGCACAGCACTGTCACCACGCAGCAGATCGCAAAGGCGGCCACGGTGCGACGGCGGCCAATACGGTCCAACAACTGCGCACTGACGATACAGCCACACCAGAAAGCGATGATGATCACCGCCAGATAAGCACCAGTACCCAGCACTGACAAATGTTTTTCGGTTTTCAGGTAAGTCGGCAACCAGGTCATCAGTGCGTAATAGCCGCCATGCGCGCCCACCCCTAGAAGGCTGCCGATGATGGTCAAACGCAACATGCCTGGCGCAAAAATACCCAACAAAGGATTACTTGCAACGGCCTTGCCCTGCGTCGTGCTGCGTTGTTGCTTAGCCAGCAAGAACGCCTCCGGCTCCTCAATTGAGCGACGCACGTAAATCACCATCAACGCCGGCAATAAACCGATCATGAACATGACGCGCCATGCCGTTTCCTGCGGCAGATACGAAAACAGGGCGGCAAACAGCAGCACCGCGCCAGCCCAGCCGACCGACCAGGCACTTTGCACCGTTCCCATTACCTTGCCGCGATGTTGCGCGCGTATGGTTTCAGCCATCAACACGGCACCAGCCGCCCATTCGCCGCCAAAACCAAACCCCTGCAACGCCTTCAGTATCAGCAACTGCTGGAAAGACTGGGAAAATGCACTAAAAAATGTAAACACCGAAAACCACAAGATCGTGATCTGCAAGATACGCACCCGACCATATTTGTCCGAAGCGGCACCAGCGACCCATCCGCCAATGGCTGACGCTACCAGCGTCACCCCGCTGATCAGGCCTGCCTCTCCCTTGCTCAGGCTGAAAGCGGCAATAAGCGCCGGAATCGCCAGACTAAATACCTGTACATCAAGCGCGTCTAGCGCCCAGCCGCTGAAGCATGCCCAGAACGTCTTGCGTTCTTTGGTGGAAATTTCTCGGTACCAACTAAACATGTCTTTTTCTCCTATTCTATTTTTTAGTGAATCGGCATGACCGATTGTCATCTTGAGCACAACCAGCCCCTGCATGCCCATCAGGAAACAGAAAGCCAATTGCCGCACATTATGACATACACTCATCTATATGAGTTTCCAAAAAATAATACGCATAAAATTACCTGTCGAACAACTGGCTGCACATGCTGTATGCAGGGTTAAACTACGACCGCGCCGATTTCGGCCAGAGAAATCCTATATCACATGACATCACTATTGAAACAGGCAGGCGCCGATCAGCGCCTGCCGCTCTATCAGCAATTGCGCGATGACCTGGCAGCCAAAATCAAGGAGCAGGTTTGGCAACCAGGCCAACTCATGCCGTCCGAAAGCGAACTCAAGGCCATGTACCAAGTCGCTGTGGGCACAGTACGCAAGGCTATCGAAGCCCTGATTGCAGAAGGTTTGGTCGAGCGTAGCCACGGCAAAGGCACCTTTGTACGCAAACCCAGCTTCGACAGCTCACTATTTCGTTTTTTCCGTTTCGAGTCTGCCGACGGCCAGCGGCGTGTTCCCACTAGTCACATTGTTCAGCGCCAGATCATTGCAGCACCAGACAACATCGCGGCAGCCCTGCAGCTCCCCAATGGCAGCCCCGTGATCGAACTGTTGCGTTTGCGGCTAGCCGATAACCAAGCCGTGCTGGCGGAAAACATCTGTCTTTGTGCACAACGCTTCAAGGCTTTAATGTCGGTCCCGACCGAAGACTTCGGCGATTTGTTGTATCCGTTGTATGAAGAAAAATGCGGCCAGATCATTGCCTCGGCACAAGAAGTATTGACCATCGAAACCGCCACCGACGCCCAGGCCAAGCTGCTCGGTCTGACACACCATGCGTCGGTGGTAGTCATTGAGCGGCTGGCACACGGCTCCGACGGCAAACCGTTGGAATGGCGCCAATCGCGCGGCGATGCCCGTAAATTCCGCTACAGTGTTGAAATACGCTGATCATCGGCGCTGTTACATCTAACTCAACCAAAAGGCATCACCTTGTCGAGCCCACCCGAACTGCAAAGCAGCTCCGACCGCGCTGCCGGCATACTGGCTACCGCCACTGTGCTGGCGCTGCTTTATTTTGGCCGCGACGTCTTGATTCCTATCACGCTGGCAATCATCCTGAGCTTGCTGGTCACTCCTCTCATCCACCGTCTGCGCCGCATTGGCCTGGGACCAACGGTATCGGTCGGCGTCGCCGTGCTGACGCTGGCATTTGTGGTGGGCGCAGTGGGACTGGCTATAGGATCGCAAGTCGTGCGTCTGGGAGCGAGCATGCCACTCTATGCCGATACCATTCGTAACAAGGCCGCCACACTTGACCAGCTCACCTTGGGAAAACTGGGGCAGTTAAGCGGACAAGCCGGCCGCTGGATCGAACATTTGTCGGACAATCAGGAAAATGCAACGCTGCCGCCATCAAGCTTCAGTAGTCACAGTAGCGCGCCGATTGCGGTTGAAATCCACGAACCGCCGCCCAAACCGCTGCAATTACTCACGCGTATTCTGACCTCAGTGTGGGCGCCGCTGGAGACCGCTGGCATTGTCTTCGTGGTGCTCATTTTTGTGCTGCTTGAGCATGAGGCATTGCGCGACCGTTTCATTCGCTTGGCCGGCGGCAACGATTTACGGGCGACCACGGTGGCCGTCAACGATGCGGGGGAACGGCTGTCGCGCTTTTTTGTATCGCAGTTTGCCGTCAACATCGGCGTCGGTGCATTGGTCTGGTTGGGCCTGTCCATTCTGGGCCTGTCGCAGGCATTATTATGGGGCGCCATGGCCGCCATCTTGCGCTTCATTCCCTACGTCGGCATCTGGATTGCCGCCTGCTGCGCCACCTTGCTGGCCGCAGCCATTGCTCCCGGCTGGTCGCTGGCGATCATGACGCTGCTGCTATTTCTAGTCATAGAAATCGTCTTTGCGCAGCTGGTTGAACCGCAGCTGTATGGCCACACCACCGGTCTGTCACCGCTCTCGGTGGTGATTGCCGCCATCTTCTGGAGCTGGATCTGGGGGCCGGTCGGACTGGTACTGTCGACCCCGCTGACCTTATGCCTGGTGGTTGCCGGGCGTTATTTCCGGGCGCTCAATGTGTTTGAAATTCTCTTGGGAGAAATCCCTGCCCTGACCTTGCCGCAGAATTTTTACCAGCGCGCCTTGTCAGGTGACACCCAAGAGATCATCGCCAGCGCACGTCGCATCCTCAAACGCAAATCCTTCGCCGCCTATTGCGACTCGGTGCTGGTGCCAGCCTTGCATCTGGCACGCGCCGACAGGGAAAGCAATACCATCAGCAAAAACGAGCAACTCAAGGTCGGCAGCGCGATTGCCTCGGTCATCGAAGCCTTGGGTGAAAATCCTAAATGGTGGCGACAATACAGCCGGATTTCCCTGCTCGAAGACGTCAACATCGGGCGCCAGCTGCGACGCCGCCGAGAAGCCGTCATTGGCAGCACTCAAGGTTCATTTGATGTCCCTGAAGGTACCATCGTACTGGCCGTCGGCGCCGGTTCAGCGGCTGACGAGCTGGCGGCTGAAATTTTGGTACGTATTCTGCGCAAGCAGGGTATCGATGGCCGTCATGTCTCGCTGGTCGAAATGCAAGAGGCGCCACCGGCAGATGTCCGGCCGGGGATTGTGGCCATGTTTTGCCTGGTCAGTATTGAACCCTACAAGGAGCAGGCGCAAATCGAATCGGCGCTGACCTATCTGAAGGAACGTCTGCCAGAGATAAAACAACAGGTATTGGTGATCGGCAGTCCATTCGAGCGGCAAGAATTGCTCAATAAGGGCATCACCGCTGCGCATCACGTCACCTATTCTTTCGAAGAGGCGGTCCAGGCTTGCCTGCGCACATTGCATCTCGATGACAAGGGTTAGAAAAAATTAACAAAGCGATAATAACAATTACCAAAAACCAATATTTTTCTACTCTGCCGCCATGCGGGAGAAACCGTCTCGATACATAATAGTGCTCGCACAACAGTCGGCAAATATCACTGCCGCACACTGTACCTCTGGAGAAGTAGATGAAAAAAATCGACATCAACGTCAAAGATGAGATCTTCAATTCGCTGGACCGCGACTTCAAGAGTTTTATTCGGGTTTCGTTGAAGTGCGACTCGCAGTTTATTCCGCCTACATTTGAGAGCTTTTTGTTGGCAAAACTGTCGGATAACACTAATTTCCTGACCGAAGATGCGGTCAAGCACATGATGGTCTCGGGTCAATATGCCTGGGCCAAGCGGGCGCTGGACAAAGAATTTCCCGATGTAGTAGCGATTCTGATCGAGAAAGCGTCGACCTATGGCTTTCATATTGCCGTTAGCCATGAATGGTCGAGCGAGGATGTAAGAACCGCCTCCAAAGCCTGGGCAACGTCCATCGTCAAACAGGCTCAGGGTGACGAGGAGCAGATTGATGTTCTGGCAGCACAGATCAAATCTTCCGCCGTCAGCATCACCGCCATCGAAGAGCGTATGAGAACCCCGGCCTACCGTATGGCGGTGTCGATGAAGCAGCAATTGCACGATGCAAGAATTGCGCTTGACCATGCCAGTGGCAGGGCCGCGCGCGAAAATCTCGGCTCACTGCGCAGCCTCATGAGGCTTGGCGTGGCCTTTGGTATGTTGAAAGAAAAAGAAGAGCAGAAAATCATGGATGACCTGCGTGCCAGGAAACCCCATCTGTTCGAGGAAGAAAAAACCTGTGTTGAACGTATGGCGCTCTGGTGGCGTAGCATGTTTGGTTAAATTCTTACCTTGCTTAGCCTAGCGGTTTAGCTGCCGAACTCGGTCTCTCTCTTTTAGAGGCCTAAGAAGTATGAGTGCGATGCGGTGAGGTAAGGTGAGGTGAGCACTTCAATTACTCTACTTGCTTGGGTTGCTGATGCTTTGTGTTCTTCGGACGAGCTCGCCGGGGGTAGCCCGGCAACGCACTCCCGTCCGAAGAAAACAAAACCCAAGCACCCACAGAAGACACCGGCAAGGCAAGACAAGACAGGGCAAGACGATCCCTAACGAGGCAACCTAAACACCCCTAACTCATCCTGAGTGCATTGCGCAATCAAACCGGTTTCCCAGGAAAGATATTGTTCAGCGGCTGCCCGATTACCCTCATGCCGATCATGCACGAAAAACAGGTAATCGATGCGCTCCGCATCCTCAGGGATAACAGCCCCTTGCTGCAAGGCATAGCCAGCAGCAGCCAGATCACCCAACCCTTCGCTCCAAAGCACCTCCGCGACACCCGCCTCACGCAATTCAGCCGCCGCCAATGCCGCTATCTGCCCATCGCCAGCAATCAACACGAGCACTGCCGGCAAACCACTGTCGCCACCGGACAACAGCGTTTTCAACAACCGTGGACGGATAGACCAGCGCGAGGAAACGACATGCTCCTTGCGATAAGCTGCACTAGCACGAATATCGATCAAACTCACATCATGCCGCCCCAGCAACGCCTTCAAGCGCAGGTGATCGGCCGCTGGCCAAGACCGCTCCGGCGCAAAAGAAGGTAGCCGCAAAGGCGTGGCAATACCCTGCTTCAGCACCGCCACTTCGTAGCCTAACTGATAGAGCCAGCTAGCCACTACGGATGCACGCACCGACTCATGATCCAACAAAATCAAACGACTATTGCGTACGCCCAGATATTGATCAGTGGCTTGAATCAATTGACCGCCTGCCGCATGCTGCGCACCAGCCAGGGTATGTTCGGCAAATTCCTGCGCCGTACGAATATCAAAGACAAAGGTGGTCCGACTGGCATCATCTACCCAGGCCTGCGCCTCTTGGCTGCCTAGCACAGGAATCTCAAAACGGCGCCGCAATTGTTCTGCCGCCTGCCGCTCGGCGCTCAGATCTGCAGGTGCGGTGTCGGCATAACGTGTCTGACTGCCATGCTCCAGCTCCAGGCCCGCCAGATACCAGCCCTGGGTACCATTTTCCAACGCCCAGACGGGATTGGGCAACGCCAGATTACGCAAGGTCTGTGCCCCCAGAATGCTGCGCGTACGACCGGCGCAGTTGATCACAATCGGCATTTGCTCATCTGGCACCAGTGCGCGCAAGCGATATGCCAGTTCGCCATTGGGCACGCTGACTGAACCGGGAATGGTCATCTTGTGATGCTCTTCGACCGTGCGTCCGTCCAGCAAGGCGAACTGCTTGCCCTGCGCACGCCAGGCCGCCAGTTCAGGGGCGCTGATGTGCGGCGTCTGATAGGCATGTTCAACCAGTTCACCGAAGGTCTTGGACGGCACATTGACACCTTTGAACAAGGTATAGCCCGCTTTGCTCCAGCCATGCACACCCTCCTCCAGCACGAACACCTGACGATAACCAAGCGCCGTCAGACGCCGCGCCGCTACCACCGCTAGCGCATCACCATCATCAACCAGGACAATGCGTACGCTCTTGCGCGGAGCCAGTCTGAGCACATCGACTTCGAGTCGGCTATACGGTAGAGGTACGGCAAAAAATAAATGACCTTCACCGAATTGCCCGGCTTCGCGGATATCGAAAAGAGCGATTTCCTGCTTGTCCTGCAGCCATTTTTTCAGGGTAGATGCGTTGATCGTTTCAGACATGATGACTCTGCAATGAAGAAGTGAAAATACTAGGAATACGCCAGCCGGAACGCCTGTTCCAGATCGGCAATCAGATCGTCGGCATCTTCCAGACCGATATGCAGACGCACTATCGGTTGCTGTTGCTGGAGGTAACTGTGTTGTGCCAGTCGGGCCGGTGCAGCAAGTTGCACCAGACTTTCATAGCCACCCCAGGAAGCGCCGATGGCGTACAGTTTGAGTGCGTCGACAAAAGTCCGTGCACGCGCCGTATCGTCTTGCTTGAGCGCGAACGACAACAAACCGTTGGCACCCTTGAAATCGCGCAACCACAGACGGTGGCCCGGATCGTCCGGCAAGGCCGGATAAAACACCCGCTGCACCTGTGCATGCGCCTGCAGGTAGCGCGCCAGTTGCAAGGCATTGCGCTGATGCTGCGCCAGCCGTACCGCCAGCGTACGCAGGCCGCGCAGAGCCAGATAGGCATCGTCGGCGCCGATGGTCAGACCAAGGTTGTCGTAGGTCTTGGCGATACGCGCAGCTAATGCCTCGTCCTTGACCACGACAGCGCCTTGCATGAGGTCAGAATGTCCTGAGATGTATTTGGTAGCGGCCAGCACCGATACCTGTGCGCCCAGTTGCAGCGGCTGGTACAGCAAGCCTGAGCCCCAGGTATTGTCGGCTGCCAGAATCAGGCCGCGACGCCGGGCGATCTCGGCCAGTTGCGGCAAATCCAGCACTTCATACAAGAGCGAGCTGGGTGATTCAACATAGAGCAGGCGAGTATTGGAACGAATCAAGGTCTCGACCTGATCCTGCCCTGGCGAAAAATAACTGATCTCGATACCCAGACGCTGTAGCAAATCTTTGTCG